>Ga0214543_1005048_pt1 | contig 24633 bp, 10 predicted proteins | sample CNSS2metaG_FD_160094 | JGI IMG/M metagenome (GOLD analysis project Ga0214543, IMG submission 160094) | Root nodule microbial communities from cowpea collected in UCLA plant growth center, Los Angeles, California, USA - CNSS2 | ecosystem: Host-associated > Plants > Roots > Nodule | place: USA... | reverse complement strand
ATATATATATATATATATATATATATATATATATATATATATATATATATATATATATATTATGATTTTTTTACAATTTTCAATACAAATACTTTTAAAGATGTATTATTACGATTTTTCAATAAATTCATTTTTTCTTCCTATTTGGCTCTTGCATGTGTAAGTCATTTTTATTCTTTCCTTTGTACTTAGAGTACTTAAAATAACTTGTAGTTTCTTATTTCCTATTTGTTTATATTTCTACTCATTTATATTCATTTCTATTTGGTTCTTAATACTATTTATGAGTAGTAAGAGCTGGGATTTATGTTTAAACTTTATGAATTGGATATGAACTTAAAGGTATGATAATATTTAAATTTTAAATTTCTTTGTAGTTATTATCTTGAAATATTTTTGAATTATTTAAGATTTTCATTTAAATTCGTAAATATTTTGGTTTATTTATCTAAAATGTAAGCATTTAAAATTTTTGGAGCTATTTAAATTTTAAAATCGGTTTTCTTACCGTTATTTGCCCTATTATTATATTTTTAATTGGTTGGTACATTGTCATGTTTCATGATTCTTTAAATTTTTTAAATTGCAGTTGAGATGGAAACTGTGCCAGTACAATTACATGCTTCTTGAGCCGTATATGGTTTTTTAAATATGGTTTGCCAAATATTTTTATGATTTGAAAATTTTTAATGTTTTATTACACACTATTCCCAAATTTGAACCTTTGATAAAACTAATTTACCTTTGTAAAGTTTTACAGTTTTCTTCGACATTGTTCCCAAATTGGTTTTTAACCTGATGTTTGCGAGTTTATGTATTTGTTAATACTAATTTACCTCTACTTATATGTATGTTGCATTTTTCACAAATTCCAATACGAGTACTTTTAAATATGTGTTTTTATACATTTTCTTAACCCCATTTCATTTCATGAACTGGTATTTTCTATTTATGATTTGTGATTTCAATGCTCAAAGAATTTATTTCAGCTTCCTATTTGGCTCTTGTGTTGAGGTAAGTTATTTCTATTATTTTCTACGTTCTTCAAGTACTTGATAAATGACTTTAATTTTCTTATTTCCTATTTGTTTATATTTCTACTCTTTTATATTCATTTTTATATGTTTTTTCAAGCTACCTATGAGTAGTAACAGTCGAGATTTGTGTGTCGGTAAAGTAAGAAAATTTGTGTTGCAAGATTTTGATGATGACAATTGCATGAAACTTTCAAGCAAATAATTAGAAAAAATTATTCTATTATATATTTGTTTAAAGTTTCTTGTAATAAGTTTTTGCTTGTGAATATTTATTATGTAGAAGTTAGCTTAGAAAATCAGCAGCTTGCACTTAATACTTTGTTATTTTTTAAAACAAATTCATATTCATGTTATTTTTTAATCATAATATTTATCATTACAAAAATAATATATCTTATTCCATATATATATATATATATATATATATATAATTATAAAACTTCACAAATAATAGAGTCCAAAGTTATAAAGAAACTAATAAAAACCCAACCATATTGAATAAGTAAATTGAGTCTCGTGAATGTGGTTATGGGTTGATAATCACAAGCCACAAACAAATATAATTGAGTGTAGTGAAAAAAAAAACGTATATTAAACTAAAAGGATGAAATAGGAATGAGACATCGAAAAAGAATAGGAATAAGACATTGAAAGCTTTTTAATTAAAATTCAATATTTTTTTAGAACGGTACAGTGAATGGTGGTAGCACCTACTAGCTAGCTATTCAATTAAGCTACCCCACATTGCACAGTCTAAAACTGACGTCCCTCGAAGGTCTGACCAAACTGCCAATTAGCCGGTGCCACGTTGTAGCTTGTGACAGTTCTACGGTCACTGGTGGTGACTTGAAAAGAGAGACTCTGTCCATTGAGGAAGGAGTTGCTCTGCCAATTTTGCCCCCAGTTCCTTGACATGGGTTGCCAACCAGTTTTGGACCCTTTGATGGAGACTGCATTGACATCCCCTGCACCCGCGACGTTGTGGATCAAAACCAGGTTGAAGTAAGAGTGTCCATTAATTGTGAACCTTATTCCTCCCTTTTTCACACAAGACACCCTGTTTTCATCATAAAAAAAACCAAAACTAAAGATTCTATAATACATATAGAATACGAAATAAACTATTTTAGGTATTGCTTTTTAAACGATGTAAATCTATTAGTATAGTAGGAATAATTGACGAAGAAGTTTACCTTCTAAATTGCACAGGCACAATTCCAGCAGTGTACTGAGCAATTTTGAGGAAGGGTGATTGTGCCAAGTTGAGGTGCAGTGAAGGAGGGGTGCACCAAGTACCTGGAGGACAGAGGTTCGTAGCAGTGACAACAACAGTCGCAGGTTTGCACCATTTTGCGTCATTAACACACCTAACTGCAAAACATGCTCCGCAAGACAACCCATTGTTGAACAAAGCAGTGCTTAGAGCTGTAGTGTCACTTCCGTATCCCTCTGCGATCACATCCCCGTAACCACATGCACCTCCTGCGTATATATAATGCCAAAACCTTTTTACTAAACGCCACCATCTCTATTTATAATTACATTGCCTTTTATGATATTCTTTAATCACGCTTTATCACACATTTTTTTAAATGAAAAAAAAAAATATAGTTTATGAATCAGTTCTCAGCTTACACCCTGTCAAAATTCAAAATTCTAATTTTGAGAAACCAAATAATGAACTTAACTTACACAGTAAACTGTATTATCTATGTAATTAGTAATTAAAAGGACACACTGTGTTATGTGGAGAACAAAATTTTCAATAAAAATGCCCTAAGAACTAAATATCTACATCAGATCATATTTCCAAATAAAGTCATATATTAGGTACACATCAAATCATATTTACAAATCTTTTACTTTGTATACCATTTTTAAAGTTAAAAATAAATATCTACACATCAATTAAAAAAATTATAAAACTATATTTATTAAAGTAGAAAAAGTAGTATATTTCTTGTAAAACAATATTAAAAGACAGTTAGAAACTAATTTAATTTTTTTGAAACACACATCCCAGACCATATTAGGCCTCGTTCAGTGAACAAACCTAATATCAAACACAAAACCAAGAAATAAAAAAAGTGTTAACTAAACGTACCCATGGTTTTAGAAGAACCAGTATAGAAAGTAGCATGGCCACCCTCCCAAGCACCATCGGTAGCAGTGGCACCACCCTGCAACTGCGTTCCAGCAAACACAGAAATCAGAAGAAGCAATGCAGTTGAATATGCATGTGCCATTGCAAGTGCCTTAAACAGGAGAATCCTCTTTTCTATTACTCTTGTTTGAAGTTGAAGGTGCAATAGGAAACCTCAATTTATAGGAAACAATTGGTGAATAGTTTAACAAGCACAGTTGTACAATTCAAACATTTCATTATTATTTATTTTATTTCTGGTTTATAAATTAGTTTCTTTATTTAATAAAGGAGTTATAAGTTTGAGAAAGTGATAAAGTTAGAAGGAAAAGTAATAATTCACTCACAATTAACAAAATGCTAACTACTAATTTAATAAATAAAGATAGTTTTCTTTAATTTATACTTTCAAAACATAATTTTTCGATCCTCGAGTAGTATGACAGATAATAAGTTTTAATGATTTAATTATTTATTATTTATCGTAAATATATTCATTATTTATAGATTTGTCAAAACGGTAACTCGGTCCGATCCAGCTCGACTCATCACAGGTTGATCATTTAGTGAGCCAACCCAACCTGATTTACATATTAACGAGTCAACAAAAATTTCAACTCGATCCAGCCCACTGCGGGTTAGTGGATTAAACGGGTTAGCTCACAGGCTCACTTAATTCAAAAAAATTATAATTTTTTATTTTTTTTAGTCAAAACTAAATTATAATTCTAATTAAAATTTAAATAAACTTTAATACAATTCAAATACAAACCAAAATTACAAAAATACAAATTATCTATGTGTTGGCTAAAAAAAAAAACTAACATGAACCAAATACAAAGTCTAACTTAACACAAAAAATATTTGTGTGACCCTTTATTTGCGGGTTAGTGACACAACGCGGTTCACCACAGGTTCAACCCGGGTGAGTCGGGTCAAAAATTAACCCGTATTAAAATTTGTAAAAAATTTAAACCCAACTCGACCCAAACCCATGATAAGTCAGGTTGACTCGCGAGTTTCAATCCATTTTGACCGCTCTAATTACTTCTTTAATTCTGTTTGACCGTTGAATTTTTAGAATTTTTCTTATTTCTCTATTCAAACGTTATTTTCAACAGGGTAAGATGTACAAAAAATTGCTACAAGGAAAAGTTTTATAAATATTTTTATTAAAATTAAAATGAAGAAAATGTATTGTGTTGATTGGTTTCTAAAAAAACCCTTAAACTAAATTAAAGATAAATTGGTGAAGTATATTTATGGTTTTAATTTTTAAACCTAAACTATTACAATTGACTCATACGTGCTAAAAGTTGCTAAGTTAATTTTACTATGTCATAGATGAGATTAATTATAGTCTAATGGATTGAAAGAAAACAAGGAAAATACTCAAATTATATACTATGCAAAAAAAAGTTTTAATTTTTTATTTTTTCGATACAAAAAATAACTTATGTGATACTCAATTTGTTTAGGTTTATGAAAATAGACTCGTCAAATGAAAAATAAAATTGTCCTTTTATAAGAAGGTTTTAAGTACTTTAAAAAAGAAATTATTCCTTGTTTGTTATATACTTCATCTTTCCAAAAATAAAAAATAAAACTTTTTGTACATTTTTTCAATTTATAGACTAATCATCCGTTATCTTCTTCACCAACTCCAAAATTTAGAAGGAATTGAGTATAAATCAAATTCTTTTAATCATAATCTTAATTCAGGTAAGTTCCCTATTTTGCACAATGAAAATGTTTACTTTTTACTCTTTTCGTTTAAGTGTGAGATTTTTGTACTCATCTTATTTAATCAACCAGCAAATAGGAATTTCTTAGTTGTTTGAACAAGTTTAGATGATAATTTTTTAGTTTATATATTAGAAGCTGTTTAAGAGTTCCTAGAAAATCAAGGTGTGCCTTTAAAAGTCTATGGGCGTTTAAGTTACTCTTACCTAGAAACTCTTAATCTTACTTAAGTGCTATTAAACTTTTATATTGATGTTAGATTATTTTTTAAAACTTAATTAGTACGTAGATTTGCCACCGGTGAAAAAGCCCACAAGGATAAGAAGAAAAAAAACACATAAAATTAAAAGGTTTATACAAGAAAAAGTTTATGAAGATAAAATATCAATAAAAGTTCTATAGGTTTGATCGATCTATAGGTCGAGTTGTATGAGTTAGACTCATATTAAGATAGATATGATTCAATTAGATTTGAGATAATTCGATTGTTCTTGAACTTGAGTTAACTCGACTTTTAATATGGGATGACTCGTCTCGACTCTAACTTTTAGCATGAGCAGATTTGAATCAATTAATAAATGTGAAAAATACTTATTATTCATGTTTGATCAAACATCTTAGTTGTATTCATTAATGTGTTACTTGGAAAGATTTAGGATGGTTTTATGTTTCTTTTAAGATAGATATATTTTGTCTTTTTCACAATTTAGATACCAATTTATAAACTAAAAATTATTGATAACTAAAATAGTTTCTTTTATGAATTGGTCACTAACATTAGCTACCTAGGTTTGGCTAGCAAAAGAATTAGTGTCTAAATTAGTTTCTAATTAAAAACTTGGTTTCTAAATTGGTCTATAAACATATTTTTTAGTCAAAAAATTTGTCAATATTTGATAGTTTTCTTGTAGTGTTGGTTAAAAAATACTCAGGGTGATAATAAGGGCATGGCTCGGCGGGCTTGCAAAAAATGCCCGGGGCGAGCTGAGACATTGAACCCGCAGGCCTGCTATAGCCCGGCCTGCGAAGCAGCCCGCTTTAAAAAAAGAACTTGCACTTATGTATATTGGTTATTTTCCTTCTGGATTCCTGCATGAAGGTTCCAAATTCTTGTATGACTGGAAAAGACAAGTATTATGTATTTTTGAATGTCCTAAAATTTGAAGAATACATCATGTATGTCAAAGTACGAATATGAATACGATGAAAATGTTAAATTATCAATTTATATCCAACTTTTCAAAATCTTTGCTTAATTTTGTGAAGAAGTTAAACTTTCCCAATTTGTTAAACATGGAAAGTTTTATCATAAGATCTTTTTTTAAAAGAAAAGTGGGCTGACCCTCAGGCCCACGGGCTTGCACTTATGTGGGACGGGCTAGATTTTTCAGCTCGCATTGAAAATGTGAGGCAGAGCAGCCTGACCCAGATTTTGCGAGCCAAGTGCAGGTTGGCCTAAATAGACCAGATCAACCCCTATTGCCACCCATAAAAATACTTGCTAGTTTTGAGATTCTCGACAAAATCCGATTGTATCTCGTGGGACTTACACAATACACCGCAAATAAATTTTTAAGGACAATAAATCTACACTTCTCAAAAAGTCTTTTTGTTCATGTTTTCCTTTATTTATACAACAAATTAAAAACAAAAAAAAATTATTAATATTTTTTTTCAAACCGGAAAAATATGACTGAAATTTAATTTTCTTTATAGTCTAATCTTACAGCCACGTTCAGGCATTTTATTTCATAAATAAGAGATAACACTTGATAAATAAGTAAATCTTATTATAGATCGACTCACATATTTTATAAAAATGTAGAGGTTAAATTAAAATTTTGATCACATATTGATTTTTCATTCATTTTTAGTCTTGAAACGTGTGGAAAATTAAGGATTAGATGAAAGTAGTAGTAACTGGAATTGAATATTCAATATAACAGTACATTTGTGAAGTCCCTAGTGGGTGCTCTAATTTATATATTATGCCATATATAAATCACCTCAGCTACTTTCCATAATCAATGCCTCTCTTAACATTTTTGTGGCATCAACAACACCTAAAACCTCTTCAATTATTATCCCGTTGGGGATTAATTTTCACACAATATATAGGTAATCACATTTTTTAATTTACCAAAATAAAGTTAATAACATGTGATTTGTTTTCTCCTAAAACTGACTCCCTTGGAAGGTCTGACCAAACTGCCAGTTAGCTGGTGCCACGTTGAAGGCTGTTACAGTTCTACCGTCACTGGCGGTGACTTGAAAAGATAGGCTTTGTCCATTGAGGTAGGAGTTGCTCTGCCAATTTTGTCCCCAGTTTCTTGACATAGGTTGCCAGCTAGTCCTGGACCCTTTGATGGAGACTGCATGGACATCCCCTGCACCCGCGACGTTGGTGATCAAAACCAGGTTGAAGTAAGAGTGTCCATTGATTGTGAATCTTATTCCCCCCTTTTTCACACAGGGCACCCTGTCATCATCACCACCAAATAAAAAAAAGAAGAGGTTTTAAGTAGGTAGGTTGGTAGGAAACTAGAACAAGTTAAATCAAATTATATATGCTCTTTCCCATCAATATCAAAGATCTCAATACAGAAAACATTTGGAAAAAATTGTTTCTCTTTTTGGTTATTTTCTTTTACAAGGGTTAACCATTTTAAAATAGATAATTTATTGAATTTGTTATAAAGAGGGTGAGACTTTTACTTTATTATAAATACAGAAATTATGAATGTGGGAATTGTTTACGAGTTTTTTTGTGCATGGATGAAGTTTGTACACTCCACACCATGGTGTGGAAAATGCAAACACAGTTTCTGTTAATGGCTTGGTCACGTACCTTCGAAATGCCACAGGCACAATTCCAGCTCTATATTGAGCAATCTGAAGGAAGGCTGGTTCTGCCATATCAAAGTGTTGTAGAGGAGGGTTGCACCAACCACCATCATTGTTCGGCAAAGCAAAGTTTGGAGGACAGAAGTTTGTAGCAGTAACAACAATGGTGCCAGGCTTGCACCATCTTGGGTCATCATCACACCTCATTTCAAAACATGCCCCACAACTCAAGCCATTGTCGAACAATGCAGTGCTTAGAGCTGCAGTGTTAGTTCCATATCCCTGACTGTACAAATTCCCATACCCACATGCACCTCCTGCACGCATCAAACAACAGGGTCAAAAATTACAAAACAAGATAAAAACAATGTCAAAGTTATGTTTACTAAAAGTCTCAGATTCTGAGTGTGTTTTACATGAAGTGGTTCTGAATACTGAGTAAATTTGTTTGGAGATAGATAAAGACAAAAGTTAAACTCACCCATTGTGCCGGAAGCATCACCGCCACCGTAGAAAGTGGCATGACCACCCTGCCAACCGCCGTAGTCAGCAAAGGCACCCTTTAAGTGCATGTGAAGGTGGATAGAAATGAGAAGTAGGACAAAAGAAGATGCATGGAGTGCCATTGGAAATTCCTTGGTTGAAGAGAGGAATGTGCAGTTAATTTGCTCTGCTCTGCTGTGATGCTGAATGGTTTAGCCCATAGAGGGGTGTGTATTTATAAGCATGATCTGGTTTCTGACAGGCACAGTGGTGGGGTTATTTCCTTAAAGTCACAGAACAAGTGCCAAATCGAATGCACATGCGATGGTTCTGGTTGAGATTCCCAACCGCTAATCTTGTAGGCCAGAGACCAGCACATGCATCCCCAACGGCCCAACAAACTTTATAGGCCTATTATCATATTTCTCTTAGCCATCACTTTAGTAGCATTACTTAGGTACTGTTAGTTGGATAAGAGTGATAGAATAGGGAGAGATTCTCAGACTCAAGGAACAAAAACGTCAAGGACATCTTATTAATTAATACTCAAATATCACTGCATAAACTCCGATCACAAACAGTTTTACTTAGTAATTGAAATAGTATCTATTAAAAAATCTAAAATCTCGTTATGGATCTCAAGTTATATCAAATTATCATTTGTTAGGTTTACAAAGAAGTTTTACCGGAAAAATACAACACCAATAAAATCTGAGTCTAACTACATAAGGCATTTACATTATTCTCAACTCAAAATTTTAAGACAATGAAATTTGTGGGTCTTTATTCTTATATAATGCTCTACTTTCTTATTTTTAATCGATGCGTAACTTAGACTCAAATTTGGATTCCTAACATATTATCAAAAGTTTGTCGAGAAAACTTTGTTAAGAAATCATTTTTCTTTAAACAATGGATATCGATGGTTAACAGTTTGTGGTGTAGGTGTTTTGAGTGGGAGTGACAAGAGATATAAATGCACCTCCAAATGAATTGGGTAGGGCAGGGTCTTAATTGAGGAAATCAGAAACCTAACATTATCTTTGCACATGAAAGGGTATCTGTCTATCTGGGCAAGGAAAAGCAGGAGCATCTGAGGGCATTTCCATGATATATGCCTCTCCTTTTCCACGCGAAAAAGACGATAGTATCTTCTATGTGCTTCACAGTTTGGCACATAGACAGGATTTCATAGACAGTGTCATTAACTATGTGGTTTCTTCGATATAATTAAAGTGTTTGGTTCATAATTTATTAGAAACATGCTTGCCAAATCATGGTTGGACTCATACGTGGCCTAATGTATCCCCGTGTGCCAAAAAAGAACTGAAGAATGATTGGGTTGATGTGCATGCTCAGAGTTTTTTTATTAGATCGGATGAAAGTAGTTGCTTCACATATCATTTTCGATCATTGATTATGTGTTTGACACCCATTAATTAAGGCATTTGGATAAACCATTCTAGCAAATTTTGTTCTCTTCAAATATTTGGAAGTGCTTTATTGCATTTAGATGTTACTTGATCAAAATCATATCGTATAATTGTCATCACATGCCATAATCTTAAGAGGGAATGAATCTCTACTCTCTCTAAATATTCTAGAACTTTTTATAGTGATAGACATTTCATCCATTTGAACACAAGAAATATTAAACTTTTACATTATACCTCCAATATATACAATATTCTTCCGATATTCACTATTCCAATGATATTTTTAGATCAATTATTTCATTTAAAAGATTGTATCATTTGAACTTTGGAATTCTTTTATAATTTTATTTTGTAAGAATGCGTTTGTTTTAACGAAGACTTTATTGAAAAATATAAATTTATTAAATATTCAATACAATATAAAAGTTTAATAAAAATTCAATTGAAAATTTTTAAATTTATCACATACTTAAACTTTAATTAAGTCTTTATTTTATTTTCATTTGTACAGTAAGAGTTGTCGTAAATTCTAATGAAATTGGGAGAAGCTGTATCATTGGATTTATTTGTACTTTAATTTCAACTCTTACTTTTATTTTAATTTTTTTGAAAATTTAATTATTTTTTTAAAAATATAAAATAAACTAAACATATTTTTAAATATCTTCCTAGCATAACATTTCTTATAATAATATTGTTGAAAAAACGTATAATTTTCAAATAAAAATATGCAATTCAATTATTTCTTACAATCTTTCTATTTATGAAAATATCAGTTTAGATTAATTAAAATACTAGGTAATAATATTTTATTTTACCAGTTTCATTTGAAAAACTAACCACTTTTCTTAGATTAAATTTCCTTAAACTTGATACTAAGAATAAAAGCAATAAAAGATTTAGAATAAAAAGTTATAAAAGATAAAATTGTAATTAAATAAAATTTGTATTTACTACTATTTTTAAAATCAACAATACTTTTATATTTACATTCGAAACCAAACGAAGTACTCTGTAAATTTTATTTACAATTCTCCTGTTTTTGGGCAAATTATATCAGATATCTTTTCCTTTCTATTTATATATTTAACAGTGGAGTATTTAACAAGAATTCACTGAAAGGGAGAAAAATACATTTTTGAATGTGCATAATTGTTTTGAATTAAAATCATATAAAATATATTTGGTAAGCCACTTTAAGTGTTTATAATATTTTTGTCTAAAGTGACTCTTGATAATTTATCATAGCATCTAGCTATTAAATAGTTGGTTTTCTGCTGTGGGTTTAGGGATCAATGACACTGCCCTTCACAAGGGACTGTCCCAAAGTGGTCACATTGTCATATCAAATTAAGGATCTTACTGTTGTGGAGACCTTTGCTGCCACGTTTTTTCTGTGGGAGGGATCAATCAGAAGCCGCAAACAATGACTACAACTCCGGTCAAGAGTAGGACTGCTCATATGGACTAATTATTTTTCCAATTAAATGACGAAAATAATTAAGACAAAAATTATCCATCAATTTTAATAAGTTTAATTATGTATAAATTTTCGATAAATTTAAAATTTTTTAAAGTTGAATTTTTCTTGTAATTTATTAAGTTCTAAAAATTTAAAAAATTTTTAATTGAATTTCTGTTATTATACTTTTTGTTACACTGCTTCTGAATAAACATTGTCACATAATATATAAAAAAGCACTTTCAAGAATTTATAGTTGTATTTACCTAAAATTATTTTTAAAATTAATTAAAATTATAAACTTATAAAATTTAAAATTTAAAAATTTAAAAATATTTAATATTTTAACTTCAAATATAATATTTATTATTTTTTTTCTAATATATTACACAGTTTTTCCATTTGTATTCTATGTAAGATTTTTAAATTATACTTAAATTTTTAATATATATATATATATATATATATATATATATATATATATATATATATATATATATATATACTAGTCTCAAAAGAAAATAAGTGGAGTATTTGATTTTTATTTCTCATAAGATGCAAAATTGTAATATTTTAAAAAAAGTAATATAGAAAATTAAACCGTCATATTTTCAAATCTATGGAATCAATACCTTAATTTTTTTTAATAAGATTTTGTTATTCCTAATGAGTTTTTTTAATGTATACCGTCTTTAAACAATAAATTTCAATGCATAGAAATGAAATCATTTTTATGAATAAAATGAAGGATAGTGAGAAAGTGTTAAACTTAGTTCAAATCAAAACTTGGATGTGGATAACTAATAAAGTTTCTAATGTGAGATTCATATACTCAGATTGGTGCTTGTGTCTAGATTTGTGCATTAAATCAATAGTGGAATAGGAGTTTGTTTTTTTCTTTGGTTAGTTGGGAGGGCTTTTGTAGCTGCCTGAAGTGTAGTCTTGTCCACACAAATCACATGGTGCTTGTTTGTTAGGTGTTTTGAGATATATTTTATTTGCGATATCTTTTTGAAGTTACACTTTTACTCAACTATTTATTTGTGTCTATCTAATTGTGTCATCTAGACGCAGGCTATATAGTCTAAAGATTTCTCTTGCAGAACACAAAGTGTGGGCTTATGGACCGGATGAACATACATAGAAAACAAAAGAGAAATTTTGTCACAAAATTGACCAAGACAATGATTTTTCCTTGAGCTTGTGAAATCCTCAACATTCTTTTGTTTCTTTGTCTTCAAAATTCTGTTCTGTTTTGGTTGTAAAATAATTATCTTAAATTGTTATATATTCTCTTCTTGATAGGTTATCGATGTTGTTTTCTTTTTTAATTTTATACAATTTTGTTCTTTGTTTTTTTATATGTAAAAGGGTTGAAGCACCCTAAATACTTCTCTATTTATATATTTTTTATTGTTGATAAGAAAAAAATAATGAACTTCAACATCGACATGTTACCTTGGGTGTGGTTCTTAGTTTTAACATGAGTTTCACACTTGTGATAATGCTGCAATATAAAATAAACCCAATAAAAATAAAACTAAACACGAAATATAAGAAAACAGAAAACTGCAACTATGCCGCTAATTAATTCAATGTATACCCTAAACAACAACGAAATCCACTTTAAGGAAAAACACGACACTAAAATTTGAAATAACATAGATGGGTGATGTTGATGCTTGGTAATAGCAGATACAGTGCATAATTTAGAGCTTAACATCTCTAAATTCAAAACTACTAACTAATCTTCAGCCTACCATTATTATTAAGTCATAATCAAAATTGAGATTCATTAATTTGATCTTCAATGGCTTTCTTAATCTCCACATTCCTTAACGACTGTGGCTTCATCAATCTTAAGTTCTTCCATCTGCTGCATAATTGTGTTCATACTCGCTTCAATCAAACCCAGCAACCCTTGAAGCTCTTCCTTGGTTAAATCTTTGAGATTAGGAAATTCTCCAGTTTCATCATACACTTGAAGCACGTCAAGGAACAACTCCTTCAATCTATTCTCTTCCCTCAGCTTCCTCAGCTCCTCCTTCGCCTCTCTGATCATATTTTCTACTCTCTTCTCTTCTTCTCTCTCCATTCTTCTTTGTTCCTCTTGTGCCAACTCAACCATTTTCCACTCTTTCAACTTCTTCACCATCTTTTTCTTCTTCTTGAATGTTACTTGCCTCACTAACTTATGCCTCAAAACTACAACTTTCACTCTCCTCTGAACAAACATGGCTTCTTCTAGTGATAAAACACAATTGATTAGGGTTTACACAAGTGCTTCTTTGTTATGTGGTTTTTAGATGCAAAACGATGTGTTATTTATATAAGTAGTATCATACAAATTTCTCTTGGGTTTCTTTATAAGAGAGGAAATTTAAAAAATGAAGCTGTTTATCAATTAAAATTAGTTTATTTGTAAGTTATAAAGAAAAATATTGAAAAAATGTAGTATTAAAAAGAGTTATATGCAGTTTTTTTTTTTTTAAGTTAACTTATGTACAGAATTAATATTAATCTATGTAGAAACTTATCTTTTTCCCTCTTAAAAGTTTATAGGACAAAGTTTCTTTAGACGTACAGATAAATTTGAATGTTTTTTTTACACCTAATGGGTACTATCTATCTCTTAATTATATTATTTGCTGATATAATGGACAGATATAGTTTAATAATTATTAATCAGTTTGACAACTAATAATTAAATGATAAGTTTAGTATAATAAAAATTAATAATTTTAATAATTAGTGAAACTTGAAAAAAGATAATAAATTAATGTGTTAATTGAAATGATTAATTTTAATCTGAAAAATTTAATAATTAGTACTGAAAATTAAGTAATATTGAAGATTATTTATATATTTTATAGTTAGTATAGTAAGTTAAGTCATACATAATAATAAGTAATAAATGAATAAATGTAATGACAGATGAAATTTGAACAAGTATAATTTAATAACTATTTATAGTTAGTGATAATTTATAAGTTTAATATAATAATAAATGATAACTTTAATAATAAGTAAAAGTTTAATGCAGTGATAAATTAATATGATAAATACTCAGCAAAACAATTAATATTTTAAATAAAAACAATTAGTAAACTTAAAACTTTATAGGAAAAAAAATGTAAAACTTAATGATTAATAAGTAATAAATTAATGAGTGATGTAATAAGCTATGAATTTATGATTTTTCTTTATATTTAATAATCAGGAATAAGATAATTAGAGATAAAACATTCTGCCCATACTATAGAATTAATTACCGTTTGATTTTCACTTTGATTTGAAATGTTTCAATGTGGTTCTAGATTTTAAAAAAGTTTCAATTACATAAAAAAATATCAATTGCGTCATAATTTTTTAAAAATTGTTTCAATTATTAAAGACATGTCACGTATTAATATGTGATTTTTTTTTAAATTTTTTTTATACCACGTGTAAGGTCTTTAGTATGACACGACATAACACTTTTTGTGTCACGTGTCAATGTTAATGTGAATGTCAAGTGTAAGTGTCATTGTCTATATTTCAATTTAATCATTATATATGTTTATTGGATTCAATTTAGTTTCTACATATATATCTTTGATTTAATTTAGTTCATACATATGTTTCTTTGATTCAACTTAATCTTAATAATTTTTTCAAAATAGAACAATATTGTCCATTTCCAATTTAAGACCAAATTTCTTATTTGTATAAATGTTACGCTGATATTTTTTTTAAATGACTTTTTAACCTATTACATTATTATATATTATTAATCCATGTCTTGTTAATCATGTTTTTTATAAGATTAAAACTAATTAAGTATATTTGTTTTTTACAAAAAAGTAAGTTTTTAATACTAATATATTATTAAACTATGTTTTTTTATAAGAATAAATTAATTAATACCATTTATACAATAATAAATTTGACCATCTTTTAATTGAGACCAAATTTGATATTTGTATAAATGTCTACGAATATTTATATTAAAATTTAGTGCTAAAAGTCATGATTAATAAACCATGGGTTAATAATATACAATAATGTAATACGCTAAAAAATCATTTTTAAAAAAAATATCAATATAATATTTATACGAATAAAAAATTTAATCTCAAATTAGAAATGAACAAAATCAATCTATTTTAAAAGTAAAGGCCACGGTAAAATGTTCATATCAAAGTAGGACCAAGTGAGTAATTAAACTTATAATATATTTTGTTATTAAAATTAGTTTGTATTCACTTTTATATTTGAACAATTTATTTTCAATATTTTTTTAAAACATAATAAAAGATAAAATAGTAATATAAATATGTGTATTTATTGAGAGAATTATTTTATATATACCAATGAAAATATATGCGCTAGGTGCATGTGTTCTTTTAATTTTAAAAATAAATATAATTATTTTTTAAATTTTATTATGAATATTTTTTTTTATAGATATTTTTATTTATTAAAGATACTTATTTGAAAAAAAAAATATATGATAACATATTATAAAAACATCAAGTTAATTAATAATATAATAAAAATCATTTCATAAAAAAAAGTGACTTACATTAGAAATACATGGGTTAATTATTTTTCGTTTTGAAATTTATTACTATTTCAAAATTTGATCTTGTTTGATCCTCGTATTTAAGAAATGTATGAATGTAGTTTTTCTCACAACGAAATTAGGTTATTTTATACTGTGTCCAATTATATGTGTCCATATATATATATATATATATATATATATATATATATATACTTTTCTTCTCGTGACTGTTCCTCATACCCTACCCTCCGTTCCTCCCCCTCTTCCATCCTCTTGGCCTCTGCTCCCCCTACCCTCCCTCCCTTCCCCCACCCTTCTCCTCACAATACCTTTATTCTAATTCTTAACCTCTAGCATGCTCAATAATGAGATTTCACTATTCCCTTCAGTAGCGTAATTCACATAAACTACTTACAAAATATGAACTTTTTCTACCCAAATTCCTTATCTTTTTGCGCTCGAAAATCCAAGCCTAGAAATTTTCATCTTCCCAATAGTAACTACAATTATTCAAACATCAAATAAAGCATTAAGCAAACAAGGGGCAATGATTTGGTCTAGATATATAAGATCATGTTTTAAACAAATTAAACTGATAATAATTGAAAGTAGATAGGGTTTAAGATTTCCCCCAAATTGCAACATACACATTTTATAATTACTACAGAATCACTACAATATAGTAACTTCCATTAATTCAAATTAACAAATCCTTAATTCCGGCTCTCTCTTCTCCATCTCTTTTGTCGATCTTAATATTTGCCACCATCGTCAAGCCAAGGAGTCCCACTTGCGCGCCCTTTACCTATTCCATAAACATGAATTAGGGTTTCTCCACACTCTGAATTCCACTTCATAATCTCTTGATAATGAGATAATGGAGGTTCAGAGACCGGGAGGGTGCGAGAGGAGGAGGGAGGGCCATAGAGGGTGAGGTATGAGGAATAGTTGCGGGGAAGGTGGGGAGGGAGAGAGATGGGTACACATGGACACATACACACACGGACACACATGGTAGTATGTTTGCTACGTAAAAAAAAAAAAATCTAACGTCATTTCGCTATCCGACCCACAACAAAAAAATCTTTTATGTCACTCGTCCAGTTACCCGCCGAATAACCATTTAGAAAATATCCGTGAGTTTTCTAAAACCTATGGATATCCATGGATATCCGCATATATTTAAAAAATAATAATTTAGAATAAAATCCTAATAACATTATAAGAAAAATAGAGTTGAGCATTTTCATTGCCAAGATCTAAAAAAAATAGAACAATAATATCAATATTTGATTAATACAATGGAATAAGGATAGAGTTGAACAACAATAGAGATCGAAAATTAGTGGTAATATTGACGGTCACATTCGACTCCGATGCAAACGACGAGGCAAGGTTGTCGCGCTCTGGCTTCACGACTCGTAGATATGAAGGAAGATCATAATTCCTGCTCGAGAGAGAAGAGGAGACTATGGCCTATTCGGTCAACAACGTCACAATGATAGACAACAATGACACAATGCGACGAAGATGGAGGGATGACATTACCTATGGTTCCAAGAGGATTTTGACGCGTGAAGGAGGTAAAGAACGGTGTCATCGGTGCCAACGATGCCCTGGTTGCGCCACGTCGACGCTGGTGAAGAAGAGTAACTAATTGGCAGTGATTGCGGAACAATGCCACCTGTGGTGGTGAGCTCAATGATGGTTGCTTGTTCTTGCTTGACCATGCATGAAAGTCTAAGAAGAATGAACACAGGGAGTAATTGTTGTTGCTTTAGTGTTTTCACTTAAAATTTTGCAGAAGATCCTAGACTGAGACATTGTTAGAGAAGAGAAGCAGTAGAGGGGTTGTTGCGAGAGGCAAATCTAATTTTAACTATGTGTTAGGTCAGGATAGATTATAAATTATAAATTATACTTTTAACAAGTAATAGATATCGCGAGTACAAGCAGTATGATACTCGACTTTGTCTCATTAATAAGAAGGTATTATTTTACCCATTATCCTCGCAAGTATCCACAAACTATCCGTGACTTGTTTTATTTGTGGATATCCGCGGACACGAGTATTTTTGTTATCTTTATGAGGACTAAACCAGATCCAACTTTGAAATATGAACGAATTCTAAAATTGTATTATACTTTAAAGACAAAAACATAATTAACTCAAATACATAATTGAATAATGAATCAATATACATAAAAGATAATATTAGATTCAATAACAATTGATATATACTTTTCGGAAGACTAATATTAAGTAGTCTAACTATGGAACTTCTCCATGTTATAGGGTGCTTTGGCCACCACATTTTTTTAATATATATAAATTAATATGTAAAAAATAATTTATTTGATTGGTATAATTTTGTGTACATGGTATCTCCAAAAAAAAAAATCATTTTTTTGACACTTCCAAAATACTTATTGAAGATCTATCACTAATGTCATACAAAACACTAACACTTGACTCACTCAAAGATTTATATTAATAACGAGCCTAAGGTCAAGGATCACTCAGAGTTCATTATAACCTAAGTCATACATCTACAAATGTTACAATGTGCAAATACTTTTTATTTACTTCTCATTACATGATGCCTTAGTCTATACAACTTAAACCATCAATAAGGAAATCTATATTATATCATAGATTCCTTTAAGTAATACACAAATTCAACTATGACCCACATGTCATCACAAGCTTGGGAACTTTAATTTTCATACATGTATATATCATTCGTAAACATAATATTCATAATATCATACACCATTTAAATAAACTAAACCAATAATGTTCAACATTGTCATCATCATATATCACACCTTTTTACTTCATTATATTTCATTATATTGTATCAGAACATCATATATTACTCTTTCATATATTACTTTAATTTCCATACATGTATATATCACAACATCATATTGCATGAGAATTTTAAAATAACTCATAAAACACAAACATTTTATGACAATTGTTAAAGATAATAAGTCATGTCGAGTTTCTCTCATCCAACCATACTCAAATATAACTCAAACAAAGCTAAGACGATAAACTGCTATCTTTTTCGGACCTTAAGTTCAAGAGGAATAATTTACTTAGTTTAAAAGTTCAAAAATAATAATAACTTCAACTAAAATTATCAACTTGACCTTTGCTCACTAAAACAACCAGAATTATAGTTTGATCTTTTGTATGATGTCTCACATAATATTGTCCGATCATTTTGTTACCTACAAAAGTATTTTGATGCTCAAGTAAGTATTTGATCTAAATGGTAATAATAAATGGAAAAAGTTTCAAAAATATTAAATACTTCACTTACATACTCAATTTATAAAGTCCTTGAAGAGTCTAATTATGATATGATTTTCTAACCTTCTTTAGCGTGATAATCCAGAAATTATCATGTTAATATTACTTCTGCCATGACGATCGATTCAAGGATAGAACCGGTATGTACATTATTCTTCTTCTTTTATATACCTTCGTTTCTCATCCCTGATACATACAACATTACCAAATCCGAAATCCGAGCAGTGCACTGTATATTTCCAAACAATGTCATCCTATTTTGGAAGACATAACTCCAAATAATAGAATTATTGTTTTTAATTATACATTCCCTCTTGCATCTTTTTATTTGTTATACCAATTTGAAATACAAAGCTAGTTTATAAAATACTCATTTTAAAATTAATTTAATTACTTTTTAAAATATTTGTTTCATAATACTATTTTATCATTTTCCGGAATACTCACTACAGGGAGAAAGATGTATTATGGATCATGTGCATGAAGAGAAATGGGTTTATGTGTTCCAGATTATTGTTGAGGAAGTGACACACTGATAACATTTTGGATTTTAAAAAATTACTTTAAACTTCAGAGATAGTGCAGGCTTAGAATTTTTAAGTGTAGGAAGAACATGTCCTGTTTGCAGAGTCTACTAGGGACCCACTTGAGCATCATAAAATTGTTTCAAATTATGTCCTTTGCCGGCATCATTGATTATGCATCTGATACCAATATGGTTGCATCATCATGCTTTGGGACAATATTTTATAACTATATCGTGCTTGGCCTACATGTATATGCCATCACATCACCTAATATTCAGATTCATTGTTTCTATGTTGGAGATCCAACGTCTGAAAGTCACTGAAATGAGTACTTTATGATCACACTATGTAGAGAAAGAACAATATAGAAACTTAACGCAGAAAATTATACAAGGATAGCACGAAAACTCAATATATGAAATGAAAAACGAAGGTTATGCCGGAGTTACAACAGAGATATAGCTTAAAGAAGCTTGGATAATTACTAATAAAATGCTTCGCTTGTATGGTTGTGGCTAAACATGCTACAATCAAAAGTGTAATATTACAAAGATTTATATTTGGATTAATTTATGTGTGCTCCGTTAGATTATAATCACTAAGAAATGCCAATTACTAAAAAAAGGTCTGATCTCGGAAGAAGCTTTTAATACAACAGGAATCCAAAAATCTTGGATTGTACAACGACTATGAATAACCAAAAACTAAGTAACTAGATTTATAAAAAAAAAAAACGAGTCCATCTAGGACTATGAATGAAGTGAAACACAACAATAAATCACACAGTGTACATGCTATCACGTAAACAATGATACAAAAGATCAGAGGATCGATGCATATCCCAACATACAAAGATACAATGGGAACGACCTTTCATTCCCGATATTCCAGCGCCCAGAAACACCAAATGCCTTGCTGAAACACGATTGTGTGAACTTCACAACAAAACCCCAAGGGTGCTTCCCCTTTTTGGTGAGCATCCCTAATAAGAATAAATAGTTAAGAATTAATCCTCAAATCTGAATCATGAAATAAGGTACCTTCATCAGTTGACTAGACGTCAACACTACGAACAATGAATGAAATGGATAAGTCAGCAGGTCAAGTGATTTCAGTCAATTCAAAATGTAGTGCTACTCTCACTTGCAGAAAGTGAGGGGCCTTCAGACTTCACCAGAGTTGACCCTTTGCTACTAATGTCAAGCCCCTGGAAACGACCAAGCTGGTCATTTTGCAATATTTCTGATAGTGTATGAGAACTAGTTTGATGCAGTGGATGAGTTGGCATTGTTGATGGGGAGTGACCAAATGATGACAACTGGATGTTTTGGTGACCAGAAGGGCCTGATTGTGACACGATTGGACTGAAAGTTGGTCCCGTAAACGGCATATGGTGCATTCCCAAATTAAAGGATTCAGTGTGGCTCATCATCTCACCAGTAGCAACTTTAAGTCTCTCAACTTCCTTTTTCAATGCTTCATTAAGAGCTATAACATATCAGAAACTAATTTCAGTACAATTAGCTAATCCTAATAACACACTTCTAAGAGTTACATTAAAAAAAGTAGTAAAGTACGTATTTTTTATGTATATTAAGAATATAATGATGGTTACCATCTCGAAGCTGTGCTTGCTGCTCCATGGCTTGCAGACGGAGCTTAAGCTCGGTATTTTCAGTACTCAGGCCTGTCGTGTCCCTCTATAAAAAAATCAAAATAAGTATTTGTGTCATTTCTATTTAGCCACAATTGGTTTGTATACGCATACGAAATAAGTCAACCCAGTAAATCCTCAAAAACAACGCCCCATTACATTACCATGCAGCATCAGGAAATCCCTTAACAAATCAGAGTCTACTCCGTAAAATGGAACGTCTAAAAGCACTTTAAATTTTAGACACGCACAAACCTGGTATAATGTCAATTGAGCAGAAAGAGTTGTGGCTTCCGTCTGAAGTGTTTGAACCTTGCGCTCGAGTTCTTGTATATAGCGAGCTTTTCTCTCTTTAGATCGAGCAGCGGATTGCCGATTTGCAAGTATTCTATTCACAAAAACAACAACATCATGACAATAATAATAAACAGAATCCAATTCAAAGCAATCACTTAATGAAACAAGTGAGCACTAGTTTTAACATAAACCCTTCGCTCTCGGCATTTAAATGGTTCTTCATGCTGTAACAAGGTTTTAAAAATGCATTCACATCCTCAATTTCAGCCACAACGACAATTCTTTTTACCAAATTATGACCATAACTTTTGCCACAACAAGGTTCTTTTACACACTCCAACCAAGTGGCAAACGCAATTTAAGGCTACATATGCCTGACTTTTCTAGCAAATGTCATGGATTGCCGTGAAACAGTGACGACGACTGCAACTAAAAACCCTGACCTCTAATTATTCATTAATTAAAACATATCAATTCACACAGCATCATCAAAATATCACAACAGAGAGGTCAAGCAGTTTCAACCTTCAGCAACAAGCCTCAATTTAACTTCATAAACCAATTAAATTTGAAACGCGAAAATCAACTAACGTAAAACCTTAAACTGATAAGACCAACTGTTTACTAATTCACACGTCACATCGAAGTGTAATCATTAGAACCCAAAATCAAAGTAAAAGAAGCATTGCTGAGATCGCAGTTGAGTTGAGAACCTCTTAGCACGCTTAGGATCAACTGTCCATAGCTCGGCTAACTTATCAGGAGGCATAGCCTTCTTAGCTTCCATAATTTCGCCAAACGATGAAGAGCCATCGACGGAATTACTGTGCCGGTGCCTCGCCATCGCCGGACTTTTCTCCAGTTCTCCGGTCGGATCCGCTCCATTTCCTGCACCGCCCGACCCGTTTGCACCTCCCAGCTTGTCCACGTCAATGTACGTCGAGAACAAGTCGTCCTCGGATCCGATCTCGTCCATACTCGCCGTAGATGACCCGCCGGCAAACGGATCCGACGGCGACAGGTCCATCATGTCGTCCGGAAGCCGGAAACTCACCTCCGAGTGAGCTCGCCGGTGGTGAGGCCCGCCGGAGCGTGCGAAAATCGAGGACGATGAGGCGCCGGCGCCGGCGGCCGCTGTTGACGGTGCCGGTCGCGGTGGCTGAGATGCGGCATTGGCATTGTGAGGATTGGGATTGGAATTGGAATTAGGGTTTGAAGATGGATCTTGCATCTGTTCCCTAAAGCTAATAGTTTTGTCACCCAACAGAATTGAACTCTCTTCCTTCTTTCTCTCCACTTCTAACATTTCCGATAGACACGAGTAAAAAAAAAACTATATATTTAAATAATAAGAATAATAATAAATATATTATGTTAAGAGTTTTTTAATCAACTTAACTATAATGTATCCATAAATTCGTTTTACGTTACTTTTACATTGTTATATACGATTTTATTTTTTATTTTTTGCTATTCTTTAGAATGAATGATATTATTAAACATAAACAAAAAAAAAAACACCATTAAAATGTTGAAAGGAAGTATTTATACTACATAACATTTTTTCCAGCTCATGATTATGAAAAATAAAATTTGTAACAGTATACTTAAGATTTTTGATTCATGTATATAAAAACATTATACTAAGCCATTCAAATTAAATGATGACTTTGACTTTGAAATAGTTTTTAATAATTGCATTAGTTATGTATAATTATTATATTCAATCCAACTAAATTATTCTAAAAAAACGTTCCTCTGAATTTTAAGGTAGGGCACTTTCAATATAATAATTAAACACATTAATAAAATAATTAATTTATTTGAATTTTTAAAGAATATTATGAATGTATCATATTATTTTTTTTATTATTAATGGTTTTTAAATTTTTTTTATTATAAAGTATTTTATAAAAAAGATAAACAAATCCCGGAAAATATGTACTCTATAATAAAGAGCAAAGGGAGTAATTACTTTCAAATTATAAATAATTATTTTTGTGGAAATTTTAATTAAACTCTTTTTTATTATTGTTGTAGAAATAGAATAATATTCTTTACTTATAATTTTATAAACTACCTTGTGATCCCCGCCTTGTACAAAGGAAAGCGATGTGAATTAAACTATAGATATTTATATATATTATGGTATATATTGTTGAGGGCCCAAAAGATATTTAATTCGTTGTTGCCCAAAAAGTCCTATTTAATTTGTATCATATACAATTATATATATATAGAATTATAATTTATGCACATCATTTTCAAACATCACGTAATACCACATGCACAATCATGTGACACGGTTGAAAAGGTCCATTGATATGTCACTATACACTCTGTGAATTAATGTTTTGACCTTTTAAAAGGTATTTTTAAACATATTAAGTATGTAGGTGAAGAAGTTAAAGTAAGTAGAATAAAAAAATGCTATGAAATGTTATTAGTTTTAAAATTTAGCTTACATCTTATTTTTTTTTTCATAATGATGTTGTCATACGAATTTGGGTTGAGTCAAAATATCGGTGTTGTATATGAGAATAACAATTTCTCTTGCTATCGACGAGAGGTTTGAAGGTTTGTTCCAGTATATTCAATAGTTTCACAGTATTTAGGAGTTGAGGTCAAACACAATTTAAATACCTATTCTTTTCTTCATCCATTGAGGTGTCTGTTAAAGACAAAACTGTGACGACATTTTAAAGTAGACAATACTTTGCAAACTGTGGGGACAACAACTACCCTTGCCCTTCATATATAATTTTTATCATGAGTTTTGTTCAATTTTTCTTGCTTTATATTCTTTCATTTTATTTTTTATTTTTAATAACTTTTAATGTGATGACAAATGATTAATGGACTTTAGAACATCAATTTTTAAAAGAAAATTCATATTTTAGGTAATACGAGAAAGTGGAGAATGGAATGGTGTTCACTACAAAAAATTTATTGATGAATTATTTTATCTCGAAAAATACAACCAATTCGTTATATGATTCACAACAAAAATGACAAATTGTTTTTAAAATTTATCATCATGTTCATGTAAATTAATTTTAAGAATTTAGAATATAATTTTTATCATGAGTTTTGTTCAATCTTCCATGTTTTATATGCTTTTATTTTATTTTTATTTTTA
>Ga0214543_1005040_pt1 | contig 24668 bp, 16 predicted proteins | sample CNSS2metaG_FD_160094 | JGI IMG/M metagenome (GOLD analysis project Ga0214543, IMG submission 160094) | Root nodule microbial communities from cowpea collected in UCLA plant growth center, Los Angeles, California, USA - CNSS2 | ecosystem: Host-associated > Plants > Roots > Nodule | place: USA... | reverse complement strand
TATAATAAAAATAAATATATATATATATATATATATATATATATATATATATATATATATATATATATATATATATATATATATATATATTGAAACTAATTGGCATAATGAACTCTTTATAAAATAAAAGAAAATTCATATGACTCTTAAGTATTTAAATTGAAAATGCTAATCTTAGTTATAATTAAAAACATATTTGTTGATAAATTATTTTTGATACAACTGAATTACATAATTATTTCTATTTTTAAGATATGAGCTACTAAAAATAAAATATCAAGACAGGATCAATTATTTGATGTTACTAATGAACATAAAAATAAAATGTTAAGACAGATCAAATAGTTGATGTTAACAATGAACATAATTTGTCAACTTTTCATGTGAAGTTCTAAATACTAGTAAAAGTATTAAAACAATATAATAATATAATCTAAAATGGATTACATAATTCAGAATTTCAAACGAACTATGATTTTTAGATCCAATATAAATATATGTTAAGTCAATAGATCATCTTTCCCGGCTTAAAAAATAAAATGAACAATTTAAATTCTGAAATTAAAAGTGATTTTTTAATATTTAAATTACATTAATAAAATCATTCGTTCACTAAAAAAGCAGTGCCAACTGCACCATTTTTTCATACACTGAACCAATTTGGTACATCACACGACAATTTAGTTGAAAAATATATCTCCTTATTTACAATTGACAAGGAGGGATAGACCAAAGAAACACTCTAAGAAACAAGACTTGCAAGATTGCTGATTTGCGTGTCTTGTGCACCTTGCCGTGTAATCAAAATCGATTTTACTATCCATTACTCTAACTCTAAGGAATTATCAAGTAGAAGGTTTTTATTGGAAACTAAAATGTAAATATATTAGTAACATTGAATGTTACCCGTTCCAATAAAACTTTCTACTCTTAATTCCTTGACCATTGTCTTTAGGCAATGGTTAGTAAAAATTGAATTAAAATAAAATGATACTTTCCTTTCTATATTGGAAATTCAAGAAGAACTTTCAGCACAGCCACCAAGGTGAAAAGAAGGGTTGCAAGCTGAATACCTTAGTTAACCATGTCTTCCCTTGAGTCCAGTTTCTCTACAGATTTGTTTAGTAATATCCTCTGCCAAGCATTAAAAACACACTATAATGATGTTTTAAAAAAAATTTAATATATTTTTAACTTCAAAATTGGTGACCTTCGGTGTATTTTAAAAGTACGGCAGAGGAACAACACAAAAAAATACAGTAGGGAATCTAAATTCTTTCCTCACGACTGCTTATGCAGCCTCTGCTTCCAATTTCTCCGAAGTTAACTCCCTCTTCTCTTCCAACTCTATAGTCTTCGCTTCTTTCTCTATGTACTGTCTTTGACACTCTTCAAACAATTCAGCATCCATCCCTAGAAATATCTTCCTCACATTGGCCGTTAGCCCCTGCACTACTTGGCTCCAATGGCCTTTCATGTTATTTTCCAAAGCTTCAAAGATTACGGGCAATATAACATTTCGATTCTGGGCTACAAAACTAATAAAGTACTCATTGTTCCACAAGTAAAATGCTCGCTCGGCAACCTGCCATGGGTACAATAATTGTCAGAGAGCAAACAAGAGAAAATAAGAAACATTTTTCCTTTACTACATCAAAGGACGAGAAACATCATTTATTAAGACTGATACTGTATTATAGCGTTATAATATCTAGAAAAATCTGACTACCTCAATGCATTACCCGTTCAACTAGATCCAAATTCAAAATATCTTATGACAATTTTCCTTGGCCGAGGTAGCTAATCATCTCACATATACATAGCTTAGATATCATATTTAAATAGCATCGCCGTGAGTGCGAAGGGGGATTTTAAATATCAGCCAAATTGAAGCAAGAAATAGCAGACAAACTATGCCAGTTTATAGTTGGTTAGTATTTCCCAACAGATAAGAAAACGAGTTCATCAATATTGCAGCCCATGTCACACATTGGCCAAAAAAGTTATGTGCGTATGCTCAAGGAATCAATGGAACTGTTGCTTACAAAAGTGGAGTAATTTCTACCTAAGGCATTCAATGCATATGAGTGTCTATAAACCTCCTTTCTTGTCTTAAGATGGTCAATATACATAAGGTCTTAAGATTAACCTCCATACTTATTTTCCAGGATTAAGCCTTTAGAATAAGAGATCTGCCAAATACCAATATGAGGGACATGACGGAACAGGAACATTGGAATCTAAAAACAAAAAGAACAAATGGCAACAATGTCCAGAACAGATTGTTCTCTTAATCTCCCCATAAATTGATAAAGATATGATCTTTGTTTGTGTGCATGTTTACACGTGATTTTCGGTAACAAAGAATTCTCAAATATGGATATGTAAAAACTTACCATAAGCTCTTAAGCAATCAAATCTACTATGGGATTGGAACTCAACTGAACATACTCACTTTCGGCATCAAGACCTGAGAATGCATTTTCCCTCTCTTTTCTATGATAATATTTATATTTTTGAGACCTCATACCCCAGAAGTAATACAAATTACAGATTTCTATTCCTAGGCATTTTGTTATTGACACTCCTATCTCTACGCTCCAAACATCCAATCCCAGAGGTGAATATGTGTATTAAGATTTCACATCAATCGGAGGCATGACCAATGGAGTCTTTATAAGGCTTAGACAAACAATCCTTAGTTTATAAGTCAGCATTGTAGGACTGTGTAGTTGCAAACATAAATTGTAAGAAAATGCTAGAATTTATTCTAGATCCATTAATAGGTCATGCCTATTTGTCAATGCTCTAGGATGTCTATTCCTAGGCATAAGGTGTTTTTAATGGGTCAACTACGTCTGTTCACACTCCAGATGTTCAATCCTAAGCATAACTGAGTGTATTGAAATTCTACTTTGACTAGAGATATCTCCGATCAATGCAGTCCTTACAAGGTTTGAGTTAAGTGTTAGGCCCTGTACCCGAAATTTAAGATGCTCATACATTCATTGCTCTACCTCTATTTGTCCAAACTCCAAATGTTTATACCTAAGCATGAAGGATGTATCCATATTAACTAGAGACATTACCAATGTAGTTCTCATAAAGCTTGGACAATACTTACCTAAAGCCAATTTTATGTATTAAGCCTAAATTGTAAGGCATAATATTTGTCTGAAGCAAAGAACATCATATCATAAATACAGGGCATAAGCTATGAACCATGACTACCGAATACTACAAGTCACATAAGAAAAGTTAAGCATAATTAATTAAAAAAAAAGGTAGACCTGAAATTGAGAGCTGCTAAGGCAGCGTCCGATCTGTCTGAAAAGAGAGGCAATGCACCGTAGAGAGTCAGTACATTGAGCTGCCTCAAGAACCAGTTCAATTTCTCCAAGGAAAAGAACTTCCTTCCGAGAATTCGAGACTGGCCAGTACTTTAACATCCCCCTGATCACAGGATCTGCAAGCCTGTTGTCTTTCTCAACAAACTGAACCACGCAATAAGTCAGTTGTTCGTGATAAAAGGAAATAGATTTGGGCCTGTGAAGTGGAATAAGAGTCCGAATTAGAAATTGTCTATGTTCCTCTTTCATTGGCAAAGCAAACCCGTTGATGATACTAGCATGGATCTCCAGCAACTCGGAAATACCATTGTGCCTCTGAGTTTCAAATATAAAGCGGTAGAAGACGTCGTTGATGGCATTCCTAATGAAGGGCCTGTGCCCCATGTACTTGCCATAAATGCGGTGAAGAATGTTCTTCAAATACTCGCGCTCTCGCATGTCCTCGGAATCAAACAAGTCGACGAGTTTCGTGACAAAGATATGGTCAATGTAGCGCTTGAAGGTCCTTACATCAATCTCCGGTGAGACAACGTAACGCAAGAGGATATCATACACGAGCTGCAAGTGCGGCCACGACGGGTCCAAATATCTGTCGTCTTCTTCGGGTTCCAAGTATTCTGTGCCGCGAGGTGCTGGGGGAAGACAACGGAAGATGTTAACGGACACCATGTTAATCAAGTCTTCTTGATTTTCGCTAAATCCGAAGGACCCGGAATGGATGATGTCAATGAGTTCCTCGAGTGTCTGGCGCTTTGTTTCCCTCTCGTTAACGGAGTCGACAGTGTCTGAGAAATCGCACAAGAAGCAACACCCTTGTATTTTACGAAGGATCAGCGCCCGGTGCTCCGATTCGTCGACGTCTCGCAGCGGCGGTAGTGGCTCGATTGCGGTGGTATTGGGAGGCGGGAGAGCGGGTGGGGGGGTTTGAGAGTCGGAAATGGCGGGAACGACGGCGGGGCCGGTGATGGTGACGGGTGCGGCGGGGGCGGCGGCGTTACGAGATGCGTGTTTGACGACGACATCGTAAAACTGAAGGCCGTTTTCGGGGAATTCCAATTTGGAGCATTTCTTGTGAGCGAGCTTTATGATCTTGTTGAACATTTTTTGGGAATTATTTGGATGGCGGGGGAAATGAATGTTGGAAGGATCAAAAAGCCCAAGAAATTGGGAACGTTAACGGAAGGGTAAATTGGATTTGGCGAACCCGAAGCCCTAATGGTTAATGGTGAGACTTCTGGGTTGGATTGTGGAAACCGCGAATAACCGCTATGAAGCGGAAAACGACTCGCGTCCAAGGCGTCATTGAATCGCTTGAATCAATATAATGACCAAAAGGTGCAAAATTGTAAAGCGCAAAAATTAGTTGTTCTGGCCCGAGGCGCCAAAATTCGAGGTTAGCCACGTGGACTGTTATGTATTGTGCCAATATGCCCAAATTAACCAAGAGCTTCAAAATTATTTTGGAATAGGAGAAAATTGTGCACGAAACCTATATTCCTTTTATATATAAATATATAATAATACTCAAAATTAGCCTTAATTGTTAACCCTATATTAGATTACCCTCCACGCGAAGTGTTACGCCGATGGTAACGCCTTTACACTTTAAAGAAGAAATTTGGTTCAACGCCTTTAAAATAGATTAAAGAAATTTTATTTTTCTTTATATTTTTTTTAATTTCATGTAAGCTGACTTCACTGTATAAGAGTCAATTTTTTCGTCTCTCCAAATCCACATATCCTCTCATATTCTGTTTAGGAATTCATTTCTAATTCTGCATAAACGCATCAGCTTGTTTCCATTTTCATTTAATCTCTCATCTAGTTTATTGACCATTCTCTTGTTTACTTATATTAAATCTCTTATATTTATTATATTGATTTTTTTTAAATATAAATAAATGTTCATGTAAATGGTTTCATCTCAACGTTTCTCTCTTTCCTAAAATTTGACATGTTACTGCAATCTTTCTAAAAAACCTTGTCAGATTTTTTGTGATCCTTTCTCCAACATCTATTTTCTTAATTCCTCCACTCCTTAATTTACTCTTCTTCCTTTAAAAAAAGAAGCATTTAAACACTCAATGTGATCAATATACCCAATATCTTGGAAGAAAAAAAAATATTAAAAAAGGTTATTAAATAACAAAATACAAACTGATAATACGGTATCATTTCAATACCGACTGAAAAAGCAGAAACAACGTTATCACACGAGAAACTCTAACAGTCCCAGTAACGTTTTTTTGTTAATGCTTCTTATAACATATCTCTTTACTCAATGACTAACTCCACGTACGAAACGGGTCTTACATAATAGATGCTCCAATACTCCAATACAAGGCAGAGATACTTTAGCACTTCCATGGAGTTCGACCATACGGCATTAACAAAAGAAAAAGTTCTTTTATTTGTGAGCAAGGAAGGAAAAATATGCACAATTGGCTAACTTACACGTTTGAATGATTGAGTGTGCCCAGAAATAGAATATAAATTTGTTATGGAGAGTAGGATGTGTGGATTCTGACCTCTGTCCTACGTGTTCGTTGTCGTATGAAATCCATTACCAGAAAATCAGACGGAAAGCAGAGAGAATTCTACTGTCCACGCCTCATGTGATTGTATAATTATTTCCAATAGTAGTAGAGGATATCCTCCCCAGCATAACCATCAACATATTAACAAAATACAGGGGGTGGGGGCAACACTGAAATCTATATAGACTCAGAAAGGAACACATTGTAATCCAACAACGCATTCCAATTCTAGTAAACATTTTAACATAATCAGGCATAAAACAGAAGGGATTAGCCATTCACCAAATCTGTTTAGTTTAAGGGAGAAATCACGTTTCAGCAAAGATTTATACGGATATACAAAAAAAAAAAAGTTTGTCATTAGCTACATTTCCAAAATGTGCCGAAACTCGATTTCCTGTTCCGGTCCATCACGTTTTAGAAAGAAAGCAACTACCATCCACCTTTGACATCCCCGTCATTTTTCTTGCCCCATGAACCTGCTGCACCTACATATAACCATATAGTCAAGAAGTCGATTGAATTAAGGAGAAAATAAATATAGTATTTGCAAATTTATATTGATAAAACATTATAGATTAATTCTGCTGTAATTTGTAGTTTAACTCCTAATTACTAATGGTTCGTTGCATTGTATGATGGGTCTTTTTCTTTCTGAATAAACAAAAAAGGAGGAATAATTGGGTGGAGTTATATTCGGTTTTCATTATTTATTCGTTACCTTCTGCTGATTCTTTCTTCCAACTAGAAGATTGACCATTGTCTGCAGCACTACTAGATTGACCCCACTTCAGAACTCCAGTAGTAGTGTTTGAAGTAGATCCCTTGTTCCACCCACCATCCTGGATATTGGTCTCTTCAGCTGTAGATTTTTTCAAGCTAGCACCTGTAGCCTGTCTTGAATCATTGTTGTTCCAATTATCGTTAGCTCCACTTGCGGAGCTCCAGCTCTGGTTATTTGCACCTTGGTTCCAGCCAGAACGCTCCTTATCTGCATTCCCCTGGTTCCAAGCCTGAGATATATTATCATTAGCTTCACCACTTACCGAACTCCAGCTCTTCTTACTTCCACCTCCTTGATTCCAGCCAGAATTGTTAGCTTGACCACCAGTTGCTGAGCTCCAGTTATTTGCATTCCCTTGGCTTCCGCTCTGCCTGTAGTTGCCACCAGTATCCTGGTTCCAAGCCTGAGATCCATTATCATTAGCTCCACCACTATCTAAACTCCAACCCTGCTTACTCCCACCTCCTTGATTCCAGCCAGAATCATTAGCTCTACCTTCTGCTGAGCTCCACTTTGGCTTATTTCCACCCCCTTGGTTCCAACTAGGACTCTCCTTGTCTGCATTCCCTTGGCTCCAGCTCTGCTTGTCCTTGTTCCCAGTATCGTGGTTCCAAGCCTGGGATCTATTATCATTTGCCCCATCACTTGCTGAACTCCATCTCTGTTCACTTCCACCTCCTTGGTTCCAGCTAGGATGCTCCTTATCCGCATTTCCTTGGCTCCAGCTCTTCCTTTTTTTGTCACCAAAATCCTGATTCCAAGCCTGGGATCCATTACTATTACTCCATCCTTCAACATTATCTGAACCCTTCTTCCAGTCAGAGGACCCATCCTCACCAGAATCCCTCCTATTGTTCCAACTACCAGATTGATCACTCCTTCCTCGACCTCGGCCTCCACCTGATCCCCACCTACCACCAAAACCTTCCCTGTCTGATCTACCTCTACCACCAAAGCCCCCGCGGTCTCCCCGGCCACCAAAACCCCCACGATCTCCCCGGCCTCCAAAACCCCCACGGTCTCCTCTACCTCCAAAGCCCCCTCGATCTCCTCTACCTCGAAAACCTCTACCTCTAAAGCCTCCTCTGTCTGATCCACCTCTACCCTGGTAACCTCCTCTCCCGTTCCCACCACCTGCTCCTCTAGAATTTTCATTTGAACCTTCATTTTCACCATTCAACTGATTATCGCTTGAGCCTGCACTCCAGCTGCTATTGCTTTTCGAAGTGTTGTTTTGATTAGCATCACCTGATCCAGAATTCCAACCTCTCCGGTTCCCACCACCTACTCCTCTAGAATTTTCATTTGAACCTTCATTTTCACCATTCAACTGATTATCGCTTGAGCCTGCACTCCAGCTGTTATTGCTTTTCCAACTGTTGTTTTGATCTGCATCACCTGATCCAGAATTCCAATTACTTTTCTTGCCCCAGCTACGATCATTATTTCCAGTATCAGGATGCCTAGAACTCCAGTCGGAATTCTTGCTTTCATTCCCCGCACTCGAAAAGGGCTTATTACTGTTCCAGTTGTCATCATTTCCCCTGTCTGGATTTTCATTGGAATTATCAGATCCAGAATTCAAATTACTTTTCTTGCCCCAGCTACGATCATTATTTCCAGTATCAGGATGCCTAGAACTCCAGTCGGAATTCTTGCTTTCATTCCCCGCACTCGAAAAGGGCTTATTACTGTTCCAGTTGTTATTATTTCCCCTGTCTGGATTTTCATTGGAGTTATCAGATCCAGAATTCCAATTGCTATTTTTCGGATCAGAAGCCCAGTTTCCACTGCTTCCAGAGTTCCAATTGCTTTTCCTGTCAAGGTTGGAATCTTGATTTCCAGGCTCAGTACGCCCAGAACCCCAGTGAGAATTCCCACTGTTAGATTTCTTTTCATTTGAGTCATTCTGAGATCCAGAGTTCCAACTGCTTTTCTGACCCCAACCATTCCCTTGATTTCCATCAGTACCATCAGATACAGCATTCCATTTACTGTCTTTTCCCAAATCAGAACCACTATTTTCAGCTACAGCACTTGAACCAGTATTGCTCCATCCAGCATCCTTATTAGCATTGATATCTGAAGAACCAGAAGGATTTCCAACTTTGACTCCACTTGTTTCAGACTTCCACCCACGCCAATTAGATGTGAGGTTTCCTTCATCTGATCCACTTTTAAAACCATTGCCATCACCCCATCCAGTCAATGAAGTTTCATTTGACTTTTGTACACTGTTCCAACCAGAAGATTCCTTTTCAGAAACATTGGTTGTATTCCAATTGCTATTCTGGTTGTCATCACCCACACTTCCAGTTTTACGTTCTGCCTGACCCCAGCTGCCTCCACCATTTCCCCAGCAGCCACCAGACTGTTCTGGATTAGAAGCAACTCCAGTCTTCTCCACTGCAGCAACCCATGCGGAGTTCTGGTTTGAATTACTTTTAGTTTCCCAAGCAGAATCTTCTGCACCTACACATTACAACAGCATTGAGACAAATGATGAACTAAGTAATTAGACTAGAACCGAAAACATACCAAACACTTCCATACTATAACTTTTACCCTTGGAACTGAAAGGATTTAAGGAAGATTCTGGCTTCTGTAAAACGAAAAACAGATACTTATTAAATTAAAATGCAGTAAAATAAATATAAGAATCAATTATAGATATAAATGAGTACATGGATGTACTATACGAAGGTTAGTTGGATAATGCACAGGCAGGACCAGATGGGAATGGGAAAAAAACAAGAATAAAGTGTGTTATGCAACACATACCAATAAGGTTGGAGCAGAATCATTAGACCATGTTCCCCTGAAAAATGTTATCGCAAGACAAAAGAGTAACTAACTTAGTTGAGATTAAAACTAATCATGAATAAGAAAGAAAACTGGATGCTTGCAATTCAAAATAATCTGCCCAATTATTTAAAAATACAAAATGACAAAATCATGGAGCCTTGGTACTATGCAGTGTCTGAATTTCACATCTAGTAATAGGTGATGTCCATGGAGTATTTGTGTTTGGATCTCATCCCCTAATATCTACCTTTTGAGAGTGGGTTTCCCTAGTTCTTGGGTGTTTATTAAGTGGTATCAGAACTAATTGCCAATGTCTTGGAAAGAACTCTTCACAGAGGGTTTTGACCATTAGAGAATTCTAACTACCGAGGTAGTTGAGTGGAGTGTTACGAAATAAATTGTTGTGGAATGAAATCTGTCAAACCATCGGATCTTAGAGTGGTAATATGATATGACTTATATAGTATGAGGTGCCAAAGTCTTGCATCGAGTGGTATGAGACAGACAGCTAAAAATTGAAGTGTTTGGTTCTACCCCCCCTTAATTCCAAGGGTGGGCTCCCCACATATTTGAGTGTTTATCATATAAATACAATAACACACTCTAATCCCTTAATATATCAATTAGATACGCAATTTAAAATAGTAACACTTCATATCAGAGGAACGTTTAGAAAATGGAATGGCATAAAGCTGGAACAACTACCACATCTAGATAGAATAGTTATACTTGCATAAGTCAATTCACCATTATTCATTATTATTTATTTGGCAAAAATATGCCTTGGTTGCATTGTCATCTGAGTCATCCTTGTCTGCATCAATACTCCGTAGCCATGAATTAACCCTTCCCAATTACCACAAATTTCTACATTACTGAACACCACCTGGACATTACTAGAATCTCATTATTGACGACTAAATCCATCGTGCAAAATGAGCAAGGATATATATTGGGCGAACATAATACTGCTTATAAGCAGATGACTAATATCACGGTGAAATATACCTTTCAGATGATGCCCCAGCAGCATTCCATCCACCACTGGCAGTGGAAGTTCCCACTCCACTCAGCCAACCTTTCCAATTGTCAAGATTAAGGTTTCAATAAAACATCAACGACAGAGATCAGGGAAGATTTCTATACACATGCTAATTGACACTATAATCCATTTAATTTGGATTTTATTTTTCATTTTAAAGGATAAAAGAAGTAGAGAACAAGGTATTCTCACCTCCAGAGCTTCCTTCACCACCCAGCAGCTCAAATGGCTTAGATGAACTTGCATCTGGATCACCACTGATATAAAAGAAAAATTGAGAAACTAAGGACAATATTCACAGACAGAATCAAAGCAAATCATAAGTAGTCGTGGCATACAAAGTTAACGTAAATATCAGAAATACCTTGATGAAATGGCAGCACTCTTCCCCTGAACCTCAGAAAGATGCTCACATTTAACTGTGAAAAATATTTTTTGTACAAATTGTTCTAAACAGTGATCTAATATATCAAAAGAAAAATACACAAGAGTCCTCGTCATAAACAAACCTGTAAGAACCTTCTGCTGAGAATCAAGTTTCACAGTTACATCAGAGCGGCGCAAGGCAATGACACGGCAAAGGTACCCCTTCAAAGGACCTATCCTAATTCTCAAGGTCTGACCAATGTTAAACATGTTATTGCTGTCCCCACGGTTAACTACATGCACAATTATTGAATTGAGAAAAATTAATAAATGCATATATCCACAGCTAAAATAGTTTTTAAGGAGTCATGTATCTCTACAGACATTCACGATTATTTTGTCTTGCTTGCCATGGTTTTTTGAGTGACAAGGGAGATCTTGGTGATGATGGTTGGTCTTCAAAGAATAAAGGACCTGGTTCACTATCCTGAGTGTGAAGTAGCATTCAAAACATAAAAAATCAGATGAAATCATTGAACAGTTAGTAACATGGCAGGACACTAGAAAGATTTCAAACCTTTCCACTGAAATCACCGGCATCAAGCTTGACCTTCTCACACATATTAGACTTACATGTGACGTAACCTCCATTTTCTTCCTCATTTCCATCATGTAAAAAGACAATTCCCCTATAAATGTGCCTAACAATGCCTTGTTTACCCTACAAAAAAGACATGATAGTTGCAAAAGTATCATGAAAGGCATGAAAAACCCCAAATATACAACTAGAAATCTTCACATTCAGAAATACAAATCACACCTTAGATGGACCGTCTAGAACCCTGACAGTATCATTAACCAATATAGCCTTATTGTGCTGATCAAAGGCAGTGAGTTTCAAATCCAATAGCCCACTCTTTATTTCCTTTCGTTCAATAGTTATAACAGCAGGTCCATCTGAACTCTCTTTTAGAATCTATATATACAAGACAAACAAAGTAGAAATGTACTTTTAAAAAATAGCAGGCTCTCAAATCAAAAAGCTTAGAACAAATGAATTTCCATAAGCTGAATGCCGTACCCTGTAAATATCATCTTTATCCATGCCTACTATTACACCAAAGTCCTTCTTCCTGAAAAATAGCAAAGGTTCTTCAGGAAGCCATGTTTAGAAATGTGCAGGCATGGGAACGTGTGAGTATCTGCATGTATCATTTAAGTGCATGTTTGTATGCGTGAACGAGAGAAATGGTTCTCCAAATACCATGAATGTACTGCAATGGGAGATATTGGTCATGAAAGAGGACACATGTGCAAGTATGTACAGTACATGTGCACGCATCTGCATTTCTTCAGTACAAACATTGATGTGTGTAAAAGTGTGGATTGGGCAAATGCAAGTGCGATAGAAAAATAATTCATATGGTGCTGCGAATGTTAGCTAGGTAAAACAAGGACTTACCCGAAACATACTAAATCATAAAGTTCAAAATCATTTTCCACAACCAAATCTGATGAACCCTCTCCTTTCCCACCTCCTTTGTTGGGTCTTATTACACGTTTTTTCTTCTTACCACCATAAAGTTGAGCAAGCCACTCTAAATCATTTGATTCATTGTTTTCAGAAGTCCCAAATTTTAACAGCTCCTCTTCTGTGGGCACAACACCCCATAAACTTAATGAATCCGGAGATACTTTCTTGTATACATACCCATCCTTGAGCATCAAGCTATCAAGAACCTCAAAAACCTTGCCCGTTTCCCGGTCACGCTTGACCTGAATGAGTGGTCGGAACTCCCTGCAGAGTCATTTAAAATAATCACATCATGAAAACTATCCAGTAAAAATATTAACAAAATATGAGAATATGTATTATTTACTCAAGTTCACTCGAGCTGATTAATCTAGGGGCCGGTACAGCAACCTTTTGGCGACTATAACCTCCACCCTGTAACACGAGAAAAGAGATGCATCAACAATTTGCTCACTCTGTGGCTCTGTTTGGGTTGCAAGTAAATTAAAGAGGAAAGAAATAGGAAAAATAAAAATAAATAAAATAGAAGAATTTTTTGTTTGAACAGATAGAAATAAGAAGGTAAAAGTAAAAAAAATTCTTGTTCGAATGAATGAAAGTGTAAGAAAAAGATAAATAAATATGTTTAATTAAAAATTAAGTTTAACTAAAAAAATAGATTACCAGCAGATATCATATCATATATACAGCAACTAAAACAAAACAAGCATAATCAAAGTTAACTAATGAATTGCCTAAAAAAATGGGTAACGAATCAAGTGGACACAGGTCTCCTTACAAATTTGGCAGCCAAAGCTTGCAGATCAATTCTTGGAATGAGCTTAACTGTAACCTTTTTCCTGGTATTATTTACAGCCACCACCTGCAAAAAGAATAATAGATAGAAGGATCAAGCATTTCACAAGTTGGATGGAAAAATAAAACAAAAAACATTATTTGTAAAATCATGTAGTACCTGTGCTAAATCCCCTTTGTAATTACCAGCTTTTATTCGAGCCCACATACCCTCAGAAATTTCAGGGGTTCTATTTCTAACAGAAAACAGATGATAGACCTCATTATTTGGTACAAGTGCTACTCGAGTAACATAGATTCCGGGAATCCCTTGACATGCCTGAAACCATGAATTAATAACAAATGTGAACAGAATCAGTCTTTGGTAGAAATGCTTCACCTGAAAACTGGCAATATAGTGCTAGAAAACAGTGGTAGACAAAATTAAGGCCACGTTAGTCTGCAAATTCCTAGTCAAAGCATAGAAAACCTGCTGAGACCGCAATTTAAAACCATGTCTAGCAATAAAATTAAACCAAACAAAAATACCCAGTACGAAGATCACCTCATTTATATCACACTGTCTTTCAGCCTCAATGTATACAAAACCTTTCATATGATCTACGGCAAAAGCAGATTTTATCTTCAAGACAGTACCCAAAGAAAACAAATCAGCAAACTTCTGCATCAGACACAAAGCTGAAAGCCGCTCCCGGCCAACCTGCAGCAAAAGGGAAAAACTTGCCTAACTGAGAAATTTAAAAGAAACAAATATTAGCAAAGTCATAGATTCGAGTTCAAGGTACCCTACAGTGCATTTGACTTTCCAGATGTTGGGCATTAATTCCATGACCGCGTCATGAATAGAATTTGGATTGTTGCCTTTGTCATCAAACTCATCAGCAAATTTGATAAACCTGGATGGATCAGCGTAGCGCTCTTCAAGTATTCTATCAAACTCTTCTTCGTCCACTAATTCCTCTTTAGGAACACGCGGGAAACTGCTCGGGCCTGGCTCGCTCATTCTTCTCGGAGAGGCATCAAAACCCTCGTCAGAAAAATCTGTTACAAAAAATTAGAAGGTGTACGGTACCACGGGAAATTCTAAAATTCTAACCACAGAAGATGAACTCCAAAACCATAAAATCAGACAGGACTCAAACATTTCTCGTTAATGAAGCCACTAAACTCCCTATATGCACGTCCAGAACAAACAAGGTCATGAAATTTAACTAAACACAGAAATGAGTACAAAACCCTAACCATTTTCGTGAGAGAGGAACAAACGATGATGTAAGAGAATGAGAGAGAGAAAGGTATTCCATTATGTACCGTCGCCGAAATCACTCTCTTCGCTCAAATCGTTGTCGTCGCTGTCATCGCTGTCATCAACGTCAGCGGCGTCATCGAAAAACTTCATGGCTGCTGACTTAAAGCGGCCACCGGTCTTGTCATCGTCGAAGGTGGCCTTGCGCTTGCCGGTCGAAGCTTTTCCGGCAACCTCTTTGCCCTTTCCTTTTCCCTTGTTCGTCATTTCTACCGAAAATGCTGAGACTGATGCCTTTGCATGCTCCGCTAAATGGAGAGAGAGGAGGAAGCAAGAAGAGTGTGACTCTCACTGTGATCAGGGGAGAGTTGGAAATGAATTTATATTTATGATTTTATTTTATAAATATTAATTATAAATTATGACAGTAAAAAATTGGGATTTAAAGTTCTCTGCGGTGAGATTGATAAATGCAAAAGTTGCAGATTTCTCTATATATATATAGGAAATCACTTCCCAAAATTGGGAGGAATTGGATTTCTGGATTTTGCTCTTTACACCACTTTTTTTCTTCCTGCACATCGCTTATTTTCAAATTATGACTTCTTCCTTTTTTTCATTCTATAATAACCCTCATGGTTTCTTGAAATATTTTCTGAATAATCCAATTTATAAATCTTTTAAATTAAGTAATCCCAAACAGTAGTTTAAGTCTTAGTGTAATTATGAAATGTGATCTTAAACATTAATTGTAATATTTCAGATCATACATTCCACAGTTAGAATAGGATAAGTTTTAAATTTCACTACCAAGAAAATACACTGAGAAGAAGAATAATCCAAAATAATACTGTTTGAGTTTTAGATTAATAAAACCATAAATTATCTATGGAATTTGAAAAGTTCAATGTCTATTATTATTTTTTTTCAATTTTTCAAGATGGAAAACTGGAGGGTCATGATAAAATCCTGATGGTACTGTGCATTTTTTTTTTTAATGAGATGAAAATAATGTGTGATACCCTCCAATTTCTCTGTAGGCATTTAGCATGCAAGATGTTGCCAAAAAGATGAAAGTGAGATCCCCAAGAATACTCAAGTAGGTTTGGAAATTAAAAAAAAAATCTTAAATCCTACTTTATAAATTTGAAAATGAACAAAATTAGTATTGAATTAATCGATCTAAAAGTAAAAAAATACAAATTCTAAATTGCTAAATATAGAACTCAAAATATATTGTTATTATAACATAATGTAAAATTCTTCCCTGTGAGAATTTTTTAAACTTTCACAATCCGGATATTATTATGTTCTGGCTGTACTCTATCCAGCAAACTTTCATATTTTTCAATCTAGAAAACTTACACGTTAGACAATCTAAAAAATAATTTAAAAATCATAACTGTTATGAAATTAAAATAATAAAATGGTAATTTAAAAGCCACAACTGCCCTTAGATATAAGGGCTGAAATGGTCATTTTAAAATAAATAAGGTTATATATATATATATATATATATATATATATGACTTTTTTTTTATGATTATAATTATATGGTTAGTCAATTTGAATCATTGGCTCTGATCTCTGATATCATTATTGTGAGAGATTGTTGTTTCATATGATTATATGACATTAATCTTATACATATAGACATTTGACATCATTTACTCCAAAATCTTAAATGTGTTATGAATCTTTATTCTTATGTATTTAACTTTGTCTATTTTATTCAATGTGGGACTTTGACTCACAATTGGACTATTCCCAACAATTTTATAATTAATTTACTGCTACCCTTCCTCCTAGTTTTATTCTTCACAATGTTCGAAATTAGTTTCTCGTTAAGAACATAGTTAATAATGTAGACATCATTTTGGATTGGAAGTGTAAATTTGAGTCTCACACATAAATATAAATATGAACATTAGAATGAAATAGAATGAATGGAGGACGTAGAGTGGGATATGAATCCTATAATCATTCTTATCTTTATACTCAATTTAAAAAATCATATATCACTTTAACTTATATCTTATTTATTTTAATAGTTTTTCACTGAGTTTAGTTTTAATTTTATTATTTCACAAAACATTAAAATTTTAAAACCAATGAGAAAACATTTAAAATAACTTAGATTTATATTTAAAAGATATGACTTTTAAACTAATTTCTAAACTTGTTTACTATTTTCAAACGTGAGATCACTTTCATCCATTGTCCTTCAAATTGGTGGGGAAGAGATAAATTAGCGGGAAAAAGATAAACGACTTATCAAATTGACGGGTAAGAGATAAACGAGACAGACTAGTCTCTAACTCTCGATATGTTTTTATTTCAGAAAAAATAAAACATAATTTAATAATTAATCTGTTATAGATATAGATATTCAGTATAATTATAAATTCAATGATTAATATATAAAAACTAAGTTATAATTATTAATTGTAATATAGTAATTTAATATATAAAAATAATATTATTTAAATTTATTTGATTAAAAAACGTTAATTAATCTATTAAAAATTTTAAAATTATTTATTGAGTTATCTATACTTTTAAAATTTATAATATATAATATATATAAACAAAATTAAGAAAAAAACTAACTGATTTATCCATCAACTTAGTCCAATTTCAATATCTAATACACTAATACTTTAAATTTGGATCACATATCTATTTGACATGTATTTTTGTTTAACTTTTTAGAATAACTATATGTTGATAATTTTAATATGCATGATTTTAATTTAGATTCACACAATAAAAATCATATATCTATTATATTTTTAAAAATTATTATACATATATATCGCTATATCATATAAAATTTTATGACACGTATCGTGCTCTAAATAAAAAAGAAAAAAAAAGCTAATATTTTCAACTTTTAATTACCCTCGAAACCAAAACGAGTTGAGATGACAATTTTGCAAACGAAAAATGATGTTTTATTATTAAGATTTGACGATTTCCTTTGTATTTTTAGATAACATTTTTAAATAGTTTTTCATTTTTCTATCTTTTTTTTCTTTAACATTTTAAAATTATATAATATTAAAAAAAAATTATTAAAATTTAGTAGTTAATATATCATGAACTTTTCCGACTCCTGGAGTACAAATACTTCAATGTCTATTTCTCATGCTAAAACAAGTGTAGCCACAAGATGATTACTGTATTCATGGAATAAAAGTGGCAGCTGTACGTATTTATACACACCCTACAATAATTATATTTTAATTTTCAGTCCCTCGAATTTTTCAGTCCAAGAAAGAGAAAAAGAAGTGGTCCCAACTCTATTTTGAGTCAGTCTATCTGTTACTTGCTACTTGTGTTTCCATTCACTAACTTTTATTTGGTTTGCCATCCATGTCGTGGGGCTGGAAATTGATCACTATCTAACTCACGCACTGACGTGTAAGTACTACGTTCTTCAATTCAATCTCCTCCCACCACGCTTTCTTCTCTTCTCTCACCGCCGCTTCCGACCACCTTCATCTCGGTGGTCCTGCCGGTTGTTGTCGCGGTTGCGGTTGCGCTTTCCTCAGCTTGGTCACGGTACCTCTTGTATATATCACCTTTGTAGAACTGAATGGTCCTGGCCACCAAGATGAGTGAAATCATGGCACCCAAAACGGTGGCTGCAGTGATAATGATGAAAGACAACTTGAAACAGCTGGCCCCAGTACAAGTCAATTCCTTGCTACCATTTCTTGGGATCCCCGCCGCTGCAAGTTGCTTCAGAGCCTCCTTGTCATACAGGTGCCCGGTGACCCTCACGTTCAGAACGTAGAGCCCAATTGGGCTCGCTGCACCGCCAAAGTTGTACAACGTTGAATAGTACTTCAGTCCGAAGAGCTCCGAGATTATGGCGAACACCAGAGGCCATTGCGCGCCAAAGCAGAACCCGATGATCACCGATGACACGTAGAGTCCGTTCGGCACGTCGAAGGCTATTAAAAGGTGACCCACGCAGGATAAGAACAGGATTAGAGTGAGCATGAGTGGTCGAGGGAACTTGTACTCTTGCAGAAAATGTTCAGAGACAAACCCAGAAAAAACCCGCCCCATATAATTCCAAATGCTAACCAACGACACAAACGTGCTTATGCTAGCCTTGGAGTACCCTAGCGAGCTCCCAATCTGACCAAGATTATCAATTGCGGTCAAAGTCCCCCCAACACCGCACGTGCCGGCTACGAATAGAAGTATCATGTCCCAGCTGAATAGTGCTTGAAGAATAGTGTAGTCGTCACCTCTGGGCGGTGGACTAAACACTTTCTGCCACCATCTGGTCTCTTCGATCTTTGAAATCGGACCCAGAACCGGGTTGGAGTCACCGTTTGCTGACTCCGGTAGCTCTCTTTCGGCTGATATCTTCACCGGGGATGGGTCAATGAATGCTAGCTTCTGCGTTTCCCTGATTTTAAATTGTTCAACAAAAACAACAGCAAGAGGGAGGAAGAGCAGGAGAAGCACAACCCCGGCACTGACGCCATACTCACTCTGCGAGAAGGAGAGTTTCTTCTGAAGAATGATCATGAGCAAGAGGAAGCCAGCGAGACCCAGTGAGATGTACAAGAACTTGTAGAAGACACTGAGCTCGTTGGGTTGTCGAACGGGCTTCATGTAGCGAATGGTTCGAAGGAAAGCGAAGGAGATAGCCGCTGGGAGCCAGGCTATGAGCAAAATCAAGGACCTGGAGTCGTCGAAGTAGAAGGCGTAGTAGAGCTGGGTGATGATGGCTCCACTGAGACCCACGTAGCCTTTGAGGATGCCCAACACAACGCCACGGCTCTCGGGGAAGTTCTTGACGCAGGTGACGAGGGAACCGGTGTTGGCGAAGGACTGAGAGTTGGCGCCGATGCAGATGTAGAGGCACATCTGCCACACTTGCGGTTTGGGTATTCTTTTTGTGACCGCCAGCCATATCATGAAGTAGCCGAAGAAGTTGAGGAGGGAGCCCATGGCCAGGACCACCCACGGGGGAGTGATCTCGTTTATGAGACCGGAGAGCACGCCGACATTGCCCCCCAGGTCTTTGAAGAAACTCAGGAGGTTGAGGGTCGTTTGGTCGTAGGCCAGGGCGTATTTGATGTCGCCGGAGTATAGACTGAACATGTAGGTGGCGCCGGCGGCGGCCATGATAAGGAAGGAGGCGAACACCACGAACCACCGTCCGGTGATGACTTGGACGAAGAGGCCATTGGTGTTCACCATACCTCCTACTGCAACTGCCATGTTTGTCAGTCACTGAGTTTGCGATGTTGCAGGGTTTTATTTAACTTTGAAGATGTGCGAGCCAATGCATACATATATAGATATATAATATAAGTATTTAAATTAACAAGTTAATTCTTAAATATTACATTATTTTACTATTATGGTAAAATTATCAAATAATATATTTATGAAAAAAGAGTTATCAAAATAATAGCCTTTGACCTTAGAGTGAGGGTTTCCATACTGCTGTGTATAATAAGAGAAGAGTATACATGACAAGACCTATCACTGAACATCCAAGAATGGCACATGTGATTGGAGAAATGTTCACTCTTCCAGGTTGCAATGGTTTAAGTTTCTTAACGTATTTAGGTCATAATAATTTGACTGAATTATATAGAAATTTTTTCTTGAAATAATTTTTTTAAAATCCTTATCTTTAATAATATTAATAAGATATACATTTTGGAAGGCTATTATTTTCACAATATATTTTTGATAATTTTATTTTTATTTTTTATCTTGTTACAGCAAAACATATGCAAACAACGGTCTTAATAGGTACTCCCCTGAAACACATGTAAGTCAACGGAAGACCAAATTTTGTAGGGCCACCTAATAGCCTTTTTGAATTTGGACTCCTGCAAGTGTATGGGAATGGTGGGGTCACTTTCACACGGTTTCTAAAATTTTAAATAATTCTATTTTGGTCTTTTATTTCTTCAAAATTACTAATTTCAATTTTCAGCTTTTTCTTCAAACTTTTACTTTTCTACGTATTTCTCCTTCTCCTTATCCTACGAGACATTGAAGTCTTTGAAAGATATTTGAACTGAGAAACCAATTGAAACTTTCTTCAAAATATGATTAGAAAAAACAATTTTAAGTTTGAACGACAAAAACAAACTTAACTCAATTAAATCAATTCCAAACTTATCTGCTGCTAGGAAATTGTTTAATTTGAATCCAGACCATTAAATATATGTTAGAATCCATCCAAAAATTGAAAACTAACAAAACATACTAAATTTTACAATTTTATGAAATTTCTCTTTGCTACCATGATTTACTAAATTTGTGGTATCACTCCGCTTAAATACAACATACGCAAGTGACCTTATTGAAACTATGAAATACCAGCAACTATGTATCTAACACAACTCGCATGCCTAATTAGTCAAACACATCATCAAATCTACACTTATCGTGAGTGATTAAGAACTAAACAAACACTTTACGAGTATACTTTGTAGAGCTATACTTGTGAAAAACACGAATTCACATTTATTTTTCATATACAATTATTTGACAATATTTTTATAATATATTAATGATCACAACGACATCTAAATTAGTCAATGATATTTAAAATTAAAATTATGTTGGGATTTTTGAATTCTAAAGTTTTTTTTTTTCACTATCTTTTAAAACAGAGCATAAGAAGAAATTTTCTTTTGAGTGTCCCGCTTGTCTAAGATTTTTTTTCTCTATATAAATTTTACAAGGAATAAAATTTAAAACGTGTGAAATTTATGGCTAATTTTTTGATGATGACTGCTTTTGTACATATAAATTTAGTTTTAAGTACATTATTTATAATTACTCTTAAAGATAAACAAATTAAACTCGGAACTTACTATATTAAAAATTATGAGATGTTCAAAGATTCTAAAAACACTTATGTTGTAGAAACCATTTACAGATACTTCTGAAAAAACCGACAGCTAAATGTTTATTTAACATGATTACTACTCTAATTTACATATAAACACAGGGATTATAATAATGATATAAGACTATATTTTTAGGAATTTAATTTTTAAAAAGTATATTAAACTTAATTTAAAATATATTAGTAGATTGGAAATGATAATCAGTTAAAAAAAGAATAAAGTGTGTGAACAAAGATCAAAGATAGGACGTTTAATAATAATAATAATAATAAAGTCTAGTGGCGTTTATGCTTTTTGATTGTATTTTCTGATTTTATTTGCTTTGGTTTTTTATTTTCAGTTCTAACAATTATTCTTTTATATTTTATTCATTTATTACTTAACGTTACAGGATTCGCTCAGATACAAAAATATAAAAGAAAAAGACTGTTTTTAATTCACATATCAACTTGATCAATCCACTTATGGGCCGTAACTTGTTGGCAACCAAAATGGGTCAAATGGGCCCTTTATGTCATCTAAATAAACCATTAAGAGGTTCATACCATACCAACAGTTTAAATGGCTAATTTAGTACACTTAAATTTTATCTCATTATTATATTAATTATTAAACTAAAAGAAATTAAAAGCTTTATCGAAAGTTTAGAGTTTATTTAAAAATTTAAATCATTATATTTTTTTATATTGATCTCTATTTTCAGAACTTAACTAACAATCATACACGTCAAAATAAATAAATAAATAAATTTCAGAAACTTAAATTATTATTATGGCTACGAAATACAACAAATCACTAAATTGAACGTTTACTAATTTTTTCTGCACAATTTGTCTGTTTTATCCAACCGTGAACATCTATTTCTGTCACCAACATGGCTTTGACAATTTCGCAGATATCCAAAAATGCAGATCATTTCTCAGTTTTTGTTTTTTTGTTTGGTGTGGACACCAATGTGAAATGCTTACAACTTGCTGATTTCACTTCTTAGACTTTTTGTTTCTGACGAGAAGTAATTGTACCAAGAAACAAGAAAAGGGTGGGAAATTAAAATGATGGATTAGCGTTTTCCACAAAAATATAAATATGATTTTAATTTTAACATTTTTTCTAAGTTTAAAGTATAAAATATCTCTCGTACTTGGTTACATCACAGTTCATATTTCACTAACCCACTATTAAGAAGCTTCTTAACAAAACATAAAACAATTAAAGATGATAGGCATAAACTGGAACAGGGTAACTTGCGTTGCATGAGTTCATAATTAAATCAGTAAACTAGCAATTAACTCAATAACACGGCAATCATGTTTCTCTTATTTTATTTGTCTGGTTCTTGAATACATGCAAGAACAAGGGACACGTCCTTTTGTGTGACAAAGAAACTGAAAAGTATACTCATAGCAAAGAAAATGTAACACATTACACATTTTTCTAACATGTATGACCAAATTATTTGTTAATTAGTTTCTCCCTTGGACCTTTCATCGTCAACAACATCATCATCCTTTATCGTTAGTCGCTGTTCTGATCACGATGAGTTGGCACCACATGTTTCTCATCTTTCTCTGCACCGTTTGCGTTCTCCACCCCCGCCATTTCGGTTTCTGACACCGTGGCTGCATCCCTGAATCTCTTGTATATGTCACCTTTGTAAAACTTTCTTGTCCTAGCCACCAGAATCAGTGAAACAATGGCACCAAAGAAAGTTGCAGCTGTGATAATGATGAAGGATAACTTGAAGCAATGAACCCCTATACAATTCAATTCTTGACCTTTCTTTCTTTCAAGCCCCAACGCTGCGAGTTGCTTCTTTGCTTCTTTGTCGTACAAATGCCCAGTCATCACCACGTTAAGAACATATAGTCCTAGTGGACTCGCTGCACTTCCGAAATTGTACAAAGTTGCATAATATTTTAGTCCAAAAAGCTCTGATATAATGGCAAAAAGTAACGGCCACTGAGCTCCAAAACAAAACCCTATGATCACCGAAGCCGCATAAAGGCCATTTGCCACATCAAATGCTATCAGAAGGTGGCCAACACACGATAGGAGCATAGTTAGAGTAAGCATGAGAGGACGAGGGAACTTGTACTTGTGTAGAAAATGTTCAGAAACAAATCCAGAAAAAACCCGTCCTAGGTAGTTCCAAATGCTTACCAGGGACACGAAAGTGCTTATGCTTTTCTTGGGGTATCGAAGCGAGTTTCCTATCTGACCCAGATTATCTATTGCAGTCAACGTGCCCCCAATACCACAGATGCTACATATGAAGAGGATGAACATGTCGATGCTGAATAGTGCTTGAAGTATTGTATAGTCCTCGCCTCTTTCGGGTGGACTAAACACATTTTCCCACCACTTGGTGTCGTTGGAAACCGCTGTAACCGAAGCGTTCCCATTAGTAGCCTCGTTCAGTTTCACTTTTTCACCCTCAGTGACTATTTTCACCGGAGAAGGATCAACCAAAGCAAGCCTTTTACTCTGCCAGATCTTATGTTCTTCGATGGAAACAACAGCAAGTGGGAGGAAGAGCAAGAAGATCACAATACCCGCGCTCACACCATACTCACTCTGAGTAAAGTTCAACCTTTTCTGTATAGTGATCATGACCAAAAGAAACCCAGCAAGACCAAGAGAGATATAGAGAAAGTTGTAGAAAACCTTGAGTTCATTGGGCTGCCTAACGGGCTTGAGGTAGCGAATGGTTCGAAGGAAAGCAAAGGAAACAGCAGCTGGAAGCCAACCTATGAGCAAAATCAAAGCCTTCGTATCGTCATAGTAAATAGCAGAGTACAATTGTGTGATGATTGCACCACTGAGACCCAAGTAGCCTTTGAGGATGCCTAACACAACACCACGACTTTCTGGGAAGTTCTTGACACAGGTGACAAGGGAACCGGTGTTGGCGAAGGACTGAGAGTTAGCACCTATGCAGATGTAGAGACACATCTGCCACACTTGGGGTCTGGCTATTTTCTGGGTGACGGAGAGCCAAATCATGAAGTAACCGAAGAAGTTTAGGACAGCACCCATGGCTAGCACCACCCAGGGTGGAGTGAGCTCGTTGATAAGACCAGACATGACTCCAACGTTAGTGCCCAAGTCCTTGAAGAAACTGAGGAGATTGAGAGTGGTTTGGTCGTAGCCAAGGGTGGATTTGATGTCGCCGGAGTAGAGACCGAACATGTAGGTGGCTCCGGCAGCAGCCATGATTAGAAAGGAGGCAAAGACGACGAACCATCGACCGGTGATGACTTGGAGGCTGAGACTCTTCATGTCTCCCCATCCATGAACACCCATGGAA
>Ga0214543_1005039_pt1 | contig 24669 bp, 15 predicted proteins | sample CNSS2metaG_FD_160094 | JGI IMG/M metagenome (GOLD analysis project Ga0214543, IMG submission 160094) | Root nodule microbial communities from cowpea collected in UCLA plant growth center, Los Angeles, California, USA - CNSS2 | ecosystem: Host-associated > Plants > Roots > Nodule | place: USA... | reverse complement strand
TAATTATTTTTAATCTTATAAAAAATGGATTACAAAAATATTTTAATTATTAAAAAAAATTGGGACAAAATTGAATCAGATACACATACTTAGGTACTAAATTGAAACAAAAAGACATATATGGGGACTAAATCGAAATCGACACAATGACATCTGATAGTGACACTGACACATGACATTACAATGCCACGTGGCATTGACAATGCCACGTGTCACACACAGGGACTTGACACGTGGCATTTTTTTTAATTTTTTTTTCAAATATTTTCTTAAAAAAAAATTTAAAAATTAAAAAAAAAAACCACAGACTGACAGGTGGCACGTTGACTAACGTCGTTAGTCAACTCTGTCTGAAAGGGACCTAATTGAAGCACTTTTTCAAAAGTTGGGATGCAATTGACACTTTTTTAAACCGAGTACCTATTTGACACCCTATCCCAAAACTGGGTACTATATGACTAATTATACCTTATTTAAATTATATTCAAAACTCAATTCACAAAAATTCTATAATTTGCATACATAATTTTGTTATCAGATCAACATGCCAATAAGAATATTCAATTCAAAACATCTTAAATAACCATCTATCATACAAACGCAACAACATTTAAGTTCAAACATTTAAATATTTTCTTAACCAACTATAATTTTTGCAAACTAAAATCTAGTTACCAAGTCTCTTTCACATAGAGATTGTCTATTAGGCTGTGTTAAAAAAAAACATTAAATAGCTTCCCCTTATATGAAATCCTTTATTTTAGTTAAATCTTTGATTCAAATGTGAACTTACTGAAAATCTAAGAACGTCAAACAAAGTATCTAATCATAACCAAATTTCTAAATTTCAGTATTATCAATTATCCTACTAATATTAATGGTGAAAACATAATAAAAAGTAAGAACAAAAAATATTTATAATAAATTAAAATTAAAAAAAAAATTGATCGGTTAGAATTAATCTTTATGTCATCCATTCCGACGATGTGCGATCAAATTTTGAAATAGATAAAATTTAGAAGAAAAAAAATTACAAATATATGAAAGAAGAAAAGACAACTTACACTCACCATTATAATCATAAGTACGACTTATATTAAAAGTATTATTTATAATATAAAAACTTATATTTAATATAATATTAAATATGTTTTATGTAGTTTATTTTAAAAAATACTGTAGAGATGTGATTGAGTCGAAAATAATGCAAAACATCAATGTCTTGTTTGCTTAAAGACCCAAAAGTTAAAGAAATTAAAAGAATATATAAAAATAAGAAATAAGTAAGCTAACAATCGTAAGAATTGAGTAACATTAAGTGTGTTAAAATTGTTGCGTAGATGTGAATAAATTTACAGGAAGGGCTTACAATTATCAGAATTAGTGGGTGAATTCAGTATGTAATAATCCTGTTTATTACATAAGGATTAAATATGCATGTAATTTGCGGGTAATTTTCCCAAGGTAGTTTCTATATCTCTTGTAGTAAATTATATTATAAGACATAATCAATTATGTATATAATTAATATTTATGTTTTTTATTGTAATAAAAAAATTATTAAAATAAAAGAAAAAATATGACTCATAAACAAATATACATCTTATTTTACTCATTTTTATTTAATTTTCTTTTTAATTAAAATAATCTCATTTTTTTTTATCATTTTTTACGATCTCACTTTGTCATCAAATCCAAAAAAAGGTGATCGCGAGTTAATTTTGTTTAGCTTTAATTATACAGAAGGTATCCATTTTAGTATAAGTGTGTCAATCTGATACTCGTTTTATAAAAAATGTCAATTGCATCTTACCTTTTGAAAAAATCTTCAATCAAGTTCCTTTCAGACGAAGTTGACTAACGCTGTTAACGACGTGCCACGTGTAAGTGTAAGTCTGTGGTTTTTTTTAATTTCTTTAATTTTTTTTTAATTTTTATTTTAATTTTAATTTTTTTAATTTAAATAAAATAAAAATAAAAATGTCATGTGTCAGGTCCCTGTGTGTGACACGTGGCATTGCAATGCCACGTGTCAATGTCACTATCATATGTTATTGTGTTGATTTCGATTTAGTTCTCATATATATCTTTTTGTTTCAATGTAGTACCTTCTTTTGTGTATTGATTCAATTTTGTGCCAATTTTTTTTAATAATTAAAATATTTTTGTAATCCACTTTTTATAAGATTAAAACTAATGAAGTATAAATATTTTTACAAAATTAAGTACTAATATTTATATTGTTTGTCTCAATTTCAGACTAAATTTATTATTTGTATAAATGTTATACTAATATTTTTTATTAAAAACAACTTTTTAACATATTACTTTATTAATTACCTTTTTATTAAGTATTCATGTTTTGTTAATTTTTTTTTTCCAAAATAGAATAATATTGTCTCTTATTAATTTTAAACCAAAATTTCTATTTGTATGAATGTTATACTAATTTTTTTTATTAAAAATGACTTAATAAATTGACTTTTACCACTAAATTTTAATATAAATTTCAAATACTTAATTTTTGTAATAATTTTATACTTAATTACTTTTAATTTTATAAAAAAATAGATTTTAATTATTAAAAAAATTAGATCAAAATTGAATCAGATAGACATAAGTAGATACTAAATTGAAACAAAAAGATATATATGGGACTAAATCGAAATCAACACAATGACGTCTGATAATGACACTGACACGTGGCACTGATAATGCCACGTGTCACACACAGGAACCTGACATGTGACATTTTTTTTTTCAAAAGATTTAAAAAATTTTAAAAAATCATATATTGACACGTGGCACGTTAAAGGTATTAGTCAACTCCGTCTCAAAGGGACATGATTGAAGTACTTCTTCAAAAACGGATACCAGATTTGACACACTTATATCAAAGTGGATATCATACGAGTAATTACACATTTTGTTTACATATAAAAGTAAAGTACAACGATCTAGATATATACCAACATTGAGTATACTTTTAATATTAACTAATTAACGGATTCATGAATGACACTATTTGGTAAAAAATTTATATCAATATTATAATTAATATATATATATATTAGCATTTTTTATTTTTATTCATATATTGTTAGTCATATACGAAGATTAGATGCTTATAAATATATTTGAAACATAAAACGCATGTATACAGTGACATATTTTCAAACTATACTTTAGAGATATTAAAATTTTGGTTAAATTATTTTCTTAATTCTTTTTTATTTAAAAATGTCAAGTTAATCTTTCAATTTTTTAATTTTAATTTGGTCACAACTTTTTAAAAAATTATGCAATTTATTTTTTTTTATTAAATTTTTTAAGCAAGTCAAAAATTAAACCTGTATTAAATTTTCAAAAATCAAAATTAAATTGAAACTAAAATAAAATTGAAATATTAATTTAATATTTTTGGACGAAAATAAAAATTAAAATAACAATTAAACCCAAAATAACTTTTATATAAAAAAATAAAAATATTGTACTTAATATTTTTATGATAATAAAAAATAAAAAATAATTATTATTGTCATTCTTATAATTATAAAATAAAATAAAAATAATTTTATAATTTTATTGTAATTAGTTTTCATTTATTATGATTATGTTAAAAAACTAATTAAATTAAACAATTGGCCACTTAAAAAATTAACAATAATTATTTTAATTTTAAAAAAATAATTTAAAAGGTAAAATTGAAAAGGAAAGACTAGAAAAAAATAAATATAAATAAAAATATATAAAAAAAATTTCAAAAAATATCAAATATATAAAATATATTGAAAAGATACTAAATTTTTAAAAGAAATATTTGAAATTATATATTAAATTATATAAATATTTTGTAAACGATGGTCAATATTAGAGAAAAAATGTGGTATTTTATAATTCGAATAAATTTAATTATATATTTTCTTTGTATGCCCTTATTAAATCATGATGTGTTACCATTAAATAATTGAAAGAGATTTGTGAATCAGTAATCAATAAATTGTTTTTGTATGTTGTAATATATTAGTTTAGAATTTATACCCTTATTTACAATTAACTAATTTAACAGTATTTAATAAAGATAAAAATGAAAATTAGTAAATATGTCCGACAATTTTTTTTTTTATCTATTAAATTTTATCCCAAATCTTTTATAGTAGTGATAGTGGAGGGAGTAATAAGTAGAGGGCGGAACCATCACATTGAAAACTTGCAAAATAATTTTCAAAACTCTACCTTTTAACGTATATTTTTGTCTCTTATAATTTAATGATCTTTATTATTACCATTAATATATTTATTGTTATCATTATTATTATCATTAAGGTCTTAAATGATGTTATTAAGACACTAGTTAAGAATAATTAATACGCATTAAATCTTATAAAATTTTATAATTAATTGTGATATTAAATTAAATCTGATCTAATAATCATTAATACAATTTTATTTTATTTAAAGGACAAAAATGTTCATAAGTGTTGTACAATTGTGTTTAATATTTTATTTAATGTTCACTAATTAAATTTAAAAAATAACTATATTTTAAGATTGCTAAAAATTAAAATATAATTAAACATAAAAAATTTAAATTAATAGAAAATCAACAAAAAATAGTATTAAATATCTAAAAAGTTAAAAAAAGCAATTAAAATATTAATTTGGAACTTTATTGAGTTTCGTTTCTCTACCTTCTCGATAATTTTTTGCTATTAGCTTATCAAAATATCTTATATTAAAAAAATAGAATATTTCAATTATTAATTATAAATATAATATGTCAGAGAAATATTTTTTTCTACTTTTTAGTAGAGACCTTAAAATTTTCAAAATACTTATTTTGTATTATAAAGTTATTGTTTAAAAATTTCAAAGGATATTTTTGTCTTTACAAAATCTATTATATGCATTTATATTATTTTAATTAATGAAGTTAATTATTTCAGCTTTTAACATAAAAATAATGAACAATGTGCATTAATTATTTCTTAATCAGTGCTCTCAGGGCACTAATTAGCATTCTCCTTATCATTATAAATAATCTTTAGAGACGCAACTTTGTAATTTGAAAAATTATTCTAAAAATCCTTAAACACAGACACACACCAATGGCAAAAGTTGTATTGTTTCCTTGCTTGATGGTTTTATTTCTCGTGATATTTGCACCAGGTATGGTCCACTTTTTTCTTTTATACAATTATCTATATTATTTTATGGATTAAATATATTTTTGATATTTTAACTTTTGGTAAAAATTGAAATTAGTTTCAAATACGTTTCTCAGTTAATATTAAAATGAAAATATATGAAATCGTGTAAACAACTTAAATATTATTAAAAAACACGTTTAAAACATCAAATAAACTTAACAAACTTTGTTTTAAATGATTAAATTTACACATTTATAAAGTAGAAAAACTAAGTTTGACCAAAAATTCAAAATATAAATAATTTTAAAGTAAAAGTGAAGGAACAAAAACATACTTACCATTTTTTTTATTGCGAATTTAAGTAGAAAACTAAATTTTATTGAATCAAAATGAAAACTAAATATTATATAAAAATATATAAACTTATTATTTTAAATTTTATTTTAGAAGTGATGTATTATGAATTAAATTGATACGTGATTAATGTGATTTTTGTAGGGTTTGCGAATGCTTGTAACTACCCGTGCCATGACCCAAGTGCTTGTGCTAAATTACGCTGTGATCCCCCCGGTTGCGTAAAGCGATGCCGCAACTCTTGCTGCATTTGTCAATGTCTTGAAAATGAAAAAGCTCAAATAAACATGTAACAATTCCATGACATTGTCGTGGAATTTATAAGTAATAAGACAAGTTGAAGTAATAACATTGTTCATTATTCCCTATCGGACCTAGTCCTAGATTTCAGCGTGAGAGAAGTATGTTTGAAGTTCAAACATATTTCATAAATGGTGTGTTTGGTGTTGATACGTATTAGGAACCAACACATGTATGATATTCGTAGGATACACAAATTGGTAAAGTGTTAAATTTGAAAGATTTTTTTTGTCTCTAACATGATTTTGACATGACGCCAACAAAAAGTTAATAAGCACAAATCCAATGATATTCTAAAAAAACTCATAAACTTGTAAACTTACGATATAAGTTTCTATTATGATTACATAAATAAGAAACAAATATTATATAATCACTATATTTTGTTTTCTGGATTTTAGATAAATAGATTAAATTTATTTTTTATTATGTGACAATGTGTTTAAATTATTATATTTGACTAATCTTTTTTATAAATGATTTTGAAGATGTGAATACATAATGATCTAATATATGGATTTGTATCCATGTGTCCTACATTTTGGAGCCTACATGTGTCGAAGTATTAGTGTTCATGTCGTGTCTAGTGTTCATGTCAGTGTCATAGCTACATATTGACTAGTGATAATACTCATTTCAAGTATATAAGTGAGTGCAAATCTCACCTTACAAGTCGATTTTATGGAGTGAGTTAGTCTTAAAGTCCACTTCTTAACATGGTATTAGAGTCTATCCTAGCGAGATTTGTTGTTTCTTAGGTCTATTGTTTTACCCGCTAGTGCATTGGCGCCTTCTGTGGGGAAAAAATGATTTCCCTTAGCCCTCCATTGGGGCATAAACCCTCATTCCCCTTATATATCAACTGCGGGACTTATGTTTTGGTACACCCAATAGTCCCACATTGCTTAGGAGTCGTGACCAATAGAAGTTTAAATACTCCTTCCTCATTCCACTCTCGGAGACGCCTTTTAAGGACAAAACCGCGAAGGAGCTTTAGACTCCAAAGTGTACAATATCTCAAATGTGATGATTGAAATTAGCGATGTTATCTCATCGGACTTGAGATAGGAACATTGATATTGTCTGTGGATAATACGTCGAATGTGGTGATTGACTCTAACGATGTCACTTGACGAACTTAGGGACAAAAACAAATTCCCTTAGCTCCATTTGGACAAGAACTCAAATGCGGTGAATGACCCTAATAATTTCCCTCGACAGACTTGGGATTGGAACATATAATGCACTACCATGTATTGCGGGGTACAAAATCCCATGGCTTTACCTCCAAGAAGTTAGGAGCATATTTGAAGCGAGTATTTTGATGGTTGTGATAACAAACGATGGAGGGGGTAGTTTCGAATTTTGAACATTAACATAAGCGATGAAGCATGTGTTATAATTACTATAGTGATGGGTTATCTTTATGCATGGTGATGATAGTATAAAATGTGGAGGTAGGAAAAAGTTTTGCCTGAGCCCCATGGTGGATGCCTATTGTTTTTATCGGCATCCAGAGCATGTGGACCTTTAGACAGGTGTTAAGATCCAAGAGGTGGTTTAAATGCTTCTAATGTCTAGAATCAAATCCCTTGTTGGCCAGATGGGAAAGATCCACAGGCAAAAGAATCTCCAACGCTTAAGTTGGTCAGTTAGAAAGTTTTAGGATCTATGAATATAATAGTGAGTATGAAAGTGTGATTATACTCTCTAGGAAAATACCACATATATTTATAGGATTTATGGGCCCCACAATGGACGCCAAATGTTCTTATCAAGATTCAGAGCATGTGGACCTTTAACAGGTGGTAAGATCCAAGTGGTGGTTTGAATGCTTCTAATGACTGGAATTGAATCCCTTATTGGCCAAAAGGGAATAAGATCCATAAGAAAAAAAGACTTTGTGACTCTCAAGTCAATTAGTAAGAAAGCTTTAAGATATATGAGTATAGTAATAAATATGAGACTGTGATTATACTCGCTATAACACGAATATTATAAGGTTTATGGAATTTATAAAATATATTAAAATATAAGAGATAATAAAAACTTACCATCGCATTTATGATAAAGTAGTATGATAAAGTAGTATGATAATTACAGTAATATTTCATATAACCACCATATCTTTTGTTGATATATGATACGAAAATATATTTATGATGTAATCAAACAACTAATATTTTGTTAATATAGTATTAAATGTTGAAACTGTATAACTTAATCTTTTCAAATAATGAAAAGTTTCATTTAGTCATAAATTCCTTTAACTTCTTTAAGTGTTTATTGTTTTCAAGGATACTTAATATATTCAAATACTTTGAATGAGTAATGTCTTTTTCCGTTATTTTTAATTTGATTAATGTCACGCTATTTTCATTCAGTAATGTATATTTTAAAAAAAAATAGCAACATATTTTAGTGATTATATTTTAGTGATTAAAAGTAAATTATAAAAACTAATTTAGATACTAAATTATAAACTAAAAGTTATTGGTATCTAAAACAATCTCTATTATAAATATAAAATCATAATTGGTTTGTAAATTAGAGATCAAATTGGTCTCTAATGTTAGATATCAAGATTTTAACTACTAAAGAATTAGTTTTTAAATTAATTTTTAATTTTAAATAATTAGTCATTATAAAAGCTAATTTAAACATTAATTCTTTCATGACTTAAACTTTGGTAGCTAATGTTAAAAACCAATTTAGACTCTAATACACAAACCAATTATAATTTAGTATTCATAGTAGAGAGTATTTTAGATACTAACAATTTTTACTTTATAAATTAGTATCTAACTTAGTCACAATAGTGACTAATTATTTTTTATCTCTAAAATTAGTTGTTGTCTAATATTTTCTTCTCCTGATTATCTGATTTTTAATTTAATTATTATTTAAGAGATAATTAAATAATAATTAAATCTTAATAAAAAGATATCAACTTATATATATATATATAATTTACATTTATAATTTCTTTAATTTTATAATTTTGATATTTGTAATACGTACATAAGACGAAGAAATTTTATTAATTTACTAATCCTCTTTTTGCTAATACTCTTATTAATTCTTATATTACTCGTGGAAACATTTTAATAAGATGGTTGATATGTGTAGGGATACATAGAAAGTGATCATAATTAGTGATTTTAAAATTATAAGTTCGTTCATTTGGGGCTCATACAGAAGTAAGGCGGAAAAAATGTCACGTAATTATTAACCAAAATTGTATTCCAAAATATTGTTGTAATCATTGCCAAAAAAAATGGTTTGGGATATTTAACACCTCCTTTTATTTAAAGTGGAATTTTTAAATTTATTTTTCATACAAAAAAAAAAGATAAGTGAGAAAAACATCACATAAAATCATGACAATGGAGAAGATTAGTAAATTTTGTACTTTCTTCATGACTGAATTGATTGTTTCGGTTAAATTTGTTACCTAGGTTAAAAAAAACGGAAAAGTGTGCTTTGTCAGGAAAAAAAAAAAGAGTCAACAAGGATGTAACAATCACATTGAAAACTTTCTAAATAATCTATAATGCTTCAACTTCAACTTTAACTAATATCTTTATGTCTTAAAATTTATTTAATTGGAAAACTATATTTTGATTACTATTTTTTTATAACTTTTCTTACTATCATCTTATTTGGAACAAAAATAACATTTTTGTAATTTATATTTTTATTTCCATGTTGGTGTTTCTCTTTCTGTCCTTCTAAGTAAAGAAATAAGAATTCAATTATGAATAAATGGACCTAACATAAATATGGAAATAAAAATAAAAATTAAAAATATTATTTTTGTGCCAATACAAATATAAGGTAGTAAGAGAATTTGTAAAAAAATGATAACAAAATATCATTTTCCTTATTGATATTATTTTTTCCATCATTGTAACTTTTGTTATCACTATTATTATCATTATAAATAATCCTCAAAGACACAACTACGTAACTTGAAAAATTATTCTAAAATTCTCTTTAAATACATACACACCAATGGCAAAAGCTTCATTATTGTTTTCTTGCTTGACGGTTTTAATTCTAGTAATATTTGCATCAGGTACGCTCCATTATGTCATTTTATACATTTATCTATATTTATTTTGTTTTTATTCAGAATTTAAGTACAAATCCAAATTTGACCGAATAAAATTGAAATCTAAATATTATATAGAAAATTTATAAAATTATTATTTGAAGATTTTATTTTAGAAGAAATGTATATTGAATTAAATTGCTATGATTTTGTAGGGTTTGTGAATGGTTTGAATGGTTGTCGAAACCCTTGCGGTGAGTCAAGTTCTTGTGCTGGTCTTACTACTCTGCTCTGTGATTCCCCTGGTTGCGTAAAGGAATGCCGCAGCAATTGTTGTCGTTGTGTTTGTCCTGGAAATGAAAAAACTCAAATAAACGTGTAACAATTCCATGTTTTTGTTGTGGAAGTTATCGAAGTCGAAATAATAACATAGTTCTTTCTTCTTCATCAATTGCATTTCATATATCTCATTCTCAAATTGCATAAAACTAAAACAATTATATTTTCCTTCCAATAATTTCATATTGTTTAGAGATTAATAATCATAGTAAAAAATATGTTACTTAAAACATTTTTTTATACATATATTACTTTTATTAGTTAGTAGTGAAAACAAGTGTATTCACTTTTTTTTATCATGATAAAAAAAAATTAAAAATATCTTATAATTTTTATATTAGAAATAGTTGATTGAGTTTTAAAAGTATTTACAGAACTTAAAAGATAAAATAATACAATAAAATATATTAATAAAGTAAAATTAATAATGAATTGTGTATACTGAAATAACAGTTACAAAATGGTTATAAAAGTAAATTAAAAAGTATTTACAAAATTTTAAAAATGAAATAACAAAATAAAATAGACTAATAAAAGGTAAAATGGACATAGAATGGTATACTTCGAAACAACAGTTATTAAAGTGAATTATCTTCGTACATAGTTGTAGATAAATTTAATTATTTAAGTGATTTATTTAAGATAAATTATTATGATCGTTATTTAATAACATAAAAGCATATAAACTTTTGATCTTTTAAAATGCCGACGACATCTCTCTGTATTAACATGATATAAAATTTAAAATTTTGACTATATATTTATAAAAATAAAAAATGAAAAAATTATTTTAACAACGTCAACAATCAAATAAAACAGTAGAATAAAAATTATAACCAAATCTTAAAAATAATCTGACATATTAAATTCAAAAAATAAATTAAGTTTTATAATAAAAATCATGTTATGTGATATGAAAAATGGTCAGTCGAACATCATGTACAACCTTCATTAAATTTAGAGATATCATGCATATTATAAATTTACAGTATTAAATGTTGAATAATTTAAAAGCAGTGTTAAAGGTCGAAACTGTAGAATTTAATCTTTCAAATGATGCAAATTTTCATTCAATCATAATTTCCTTTAACTTCTTTAACTGGTTTTTTTTTTCTTTTATAATAAATTATTCTTTTCATCTTTCTATTTGTCAAGTAATGTTAGTTTGATTCTCAAGTTTTTGTTTTCTGTCCCAATTTGATCCTTATTTTCTAAAAAATATTTAATTTAGTCCTTATGGTTAATTTGACCAGATGGGGTTAAAGTCAATGTCAAGTGTCAATTTTTTGTTTTTTGAATTTTTTGAATTTTTTTTTAAATTTTTTGAATTTTTTTAAAATTTTTTACACGTGTCACTTCACGGTTGTGTCACATGTCAAAATGATTCAATTTGGTCCCTATATTTGTTTTTAGTTTCAATTTAGTCCTAATTTTTGTAAAAATGAAGCAATATTGTCTCTCGTTAAATTGACACTCAATTTACTTTTTTGTAAATCTTATGGTGATATTCTTACTAAAATTAACGTTTTTATTAAATATTTCTAGAAATATTTAAAATTAAATTTAAATTCAATATAAAATATTAGAAATTTAGTTCCTAAACTTATGTGTGACAATTTATTTAATTTTTAATTTTCACTAAGTTTATATAATATGGTACACTTGATGCCTTTATATATGATGACAAAATTGTTAATTGTTGAAATTAAGTTTGGGCTTTAACTTTGTTTAATAATAAAACTAAATAAAAAAAAGCTTGTTTAAAAATATTTATACAAATATTTAATAAAAATGTCAATTTTAGTAAGAATATCATCATAAGATCTATACAAAAGTAGATTGGGTGTCAATTTAAGGAGAGATAATATTGTTTCAGTTTTACAAAAAATGGGACAAAATTGAAACTAAAAACAAATATAGAAACCAAATTGAATCATTGTGACACGTGGCACAACTGTGAAATGAATCTGTAAAAACTAAACAAATTCAAAAGAGGAGAGTGTGTGTGTATGGCACTGATTACATAACTGATGCCTTTGCAAAGAGCACTGGTTACGTAACCGGTGTGGTGTGTGTGTGTTGTTTTTTTTTTTACTTTTTTTTAACTATTTTTGTATAACTTTTTTTTAAAAATTTAATTGTCTAACTTTTTTCTAAAATTTAATTGTATAAATTTGTTTATATTCATAAAATTTTAATTTTTTTATTTTAAAATTTCATATAATTTTAATATATTTTTTAATTTGTATTAATTATTTATAATTATTTTTATAAAATCAAATTACAAATTTATTTTTTTTCCATCAAAGGTATTTTGGTAACTTTCTAATTCTATCTATTTTTATAATTTATTTTATCTATTACATCAATCAAATTTTTCACTAACTTTCATAAAACTTATCTCTAAATCCACTCACTTTATCCTCTAAATTCACTCAAAAGAACACACAAATTCATCTACTCAAATCTATTTTCAGACTCTCCCAAATCCATACTCCCAAAGGAACACACCCTAAAAGAATCCATAGAAGTTCACTTTAATATTAATATTCCTTATTCCTAACTTGGGAACTTACAGTAATTTTATAAATCATTCCATTAATCCATGCTTAAATACATTTTTTTCCATTAATAATCTTCTTTTACAACAATTATTTAACTTGATATACAGCTTTCGTAAACCACCCATATTAACGATGACTTAATTCATTCTGAAAAGCATACATACCCATATTGTGTTATTAGTGCACTTAATTTGAAAAGACAAAAGCTTTTATTCCGAAACTTCAATGCACTTAATTATTATTACTATCATAAATAATTCCAAGAGACACACACCTCCACAAGTGAGAAAAATTTATTACAAAAAAAATATATATATCACCTTTTCAACACAGACATACACAAAAAATGGCAAAAGCTTCACTGTTGTTTTCTTGTTTGATGGTTTTGTTTCTGATAGCACTTGAAACAGGTATTTTCCTCTCTGGTTTTCTTTTGTTTGTATACAATTATCTACATCAGTGTAAGTTTTGTGAAATGAGTATGTGCTTCATAAAACACCATTTTTTTTAAATGAAGGTTTTGACAAGGATAAACAAATTTTGCAGGTTGTGTGAATGCATGTCAATACAAGTGCCAATCCGTGGGGGCAAGTGATTGCAAAAGTTTACAATGCTTTCGGCCTGGTTGCAAAAAGTATTGTCTCAAAGGATGTTGCCTTTGTGGTTGTAATGGAAATGGAAATGTTTGATAAAGAATTAATGATAATGAAATAAATTTGAGGTTTCATGGTTCAAATAAATATGTAACAATTTCATGCCATCTTGTGGAATTTATATAAGAGAAGAAATAAATCATGATTTTCCATCGATAACATTCCATAAACACTTGGGGAGTTTTATAGGAGTTAAAATCTTGAAATAAATTTTGAAGAGTCATAATATCTATATTATTGTATAAAAAAGTTTTTTTTATATACACATTTGTTTTTTCAATTTTGCATTTTATGTTAAGAAAACTGATATTTTAAATTAATATAAGTATGTTATTGATTTTATCTTTTAATTTTTAATTTTAACTTTTAAATGATATTTTTAAACTTAATTATTTATTTTATTTGACTGATCTTTCTACATTTAATTTGTTTAAACTGAAATAATTACTCGTAACAAAATAAATAAATAAAAACTATCTATATAAAAGTTATTTATGTAAAATATTAGAAAATAGTGTTTTAGAAGTGATAGTGGTTTAAAAATTGTGAGACTTAATTAATTTAATATTAAAAAGGTTTTAGTATAAATAGAATTATTATAAACGAGTTTCATTATTTTAAAACACATCATCTCTCTAAAAACCACTTTTCTAGAATTCTCTGACTTCTCTCTATAAGTTCTGTCTTTCTGGTCGTCTGATTGAAAAATCGAGACCGTAGGATTGATCCTCTGGGTGAGCTCTTCAAATTGGACCAATCAGTTTTTCGTTCGCGTAAGTTAAGTTTCCGCTATCTTTTTTGTTTTTTGTTGCATGTAAGTCCTTTTTCGCTTGTATGCGTCATTTTATTTATCAGTATCAATGATCATAATGGTATGTCTTGATCGTTCTTTTGATGTTTCTATGTGTAGATAGAGCATCCTATGGAGTTAGAGACGTCTGACGTTTATAGAGTTGTTTAAGCAAGATATCAAGTAAGGGAAGCTAATGTCTCTTATGTCTCATAAACCTGTTAGGAATGTTATTATATGAATATTCTGTAATTGACTGATGTGTTTGATATGAGAATTGGGTTGTGATGTTTGAAAACAATAAATACTTATGTTTTATCTGTTGTTTGAGAATAATCGTATGTTATGGGTGCAATTAGATGAAATTGGTGTGAATATTTTGATAGAATTAATGTTTGATACTCGAATGGTCTTTGGTGGAGGTTTTGGAGTTGTATGGATTAGTTGAATAGGTATAATTTTGCTTAAATCAGTTTCAGTAGAATTATACAAATTTGCTTACTCGTTGGGCAAGCCCAATCGCTGGGTGAATGAGTTGATCTGCAGAATTATATATGCAGAACACTGATCTGTAGAATTATGCAGATTCACATACTCGTTGGGCGAATTTCCAAGTCAGGAACTTCCAAACCTGGAACAGTGGTACTAGCTGGGCGAGAATGGGCCAGTGGCTGGGTGAATGCTACTCGTTGGGCGAGTGAGTCAGAACTTGAAACTTGTTTTATTGAGTTAAATTTGGGTGATATTTTAGTTATCATATAAGCTTTGTAATTATTATGAATAATGAGTATATGATATGAGATTGTTTATATGAGACTGAGTTGAGATTGGTTGATGCTAACCCAAGGAGAATTAGCAGTGATTGTGGTAGTGTATGCATTGATGTAGAGATTGTCTTGGCAGTCATCATGATGTTCTAATAACCATTCAAATTCTCAAGTAGAGAGGAATGGGGTATGTGGTGAGAGGAGTAGGAGGTCCTAGCCTAGGGGTTTTTCTTTAACCAATAGGTGTTAACGGACTGACATTGTATGTGGTGTAGTTTTGACTATTAATCTGTCACTCTGTAAAGCATGAGATGCCACTACAAGTGCAGAACTGACTGGATCCGACCTCAATGCATGTATCCGAATTAGTTGAGTCGTAGTTTAGAAATATGTGTATGTGAATATCTGCTTGACTTTAGTTGTTAGATATATCAATATTATATGGTTTAAGAAAATTCTTTAAAAGTCATTAGCTTATCCTTCTTCTGTGTTTATGTGTTGTGTTGTATGTTTTCCTTTTGCAATGATCACCTATTCGGTGGGAGCAGTGGTGGTTGCAGTTTCAGAGACACCTCTAAAGATTGAGGAGTCATCTTTTAGGTCGGAAGGAGATCTTAGTGAGAAGTTGTTGTAAGAGGTTAGCTTGTGTTTAGAGTTAAACATGTTTGGTATGTATAATTGATATATTTATATAGTCTGATCATTTGTAAGACTGTATTAATATATTTTATACATTTGTTTTATCTGTTTTAAATACTAAGGTGGAACATCCTATTTTATTAGTTTTAAACTGCTAAAATTGAGATGTTACAATTTATATTTATTTTATAATAATAATAATTTTATTAATTTTTTTATTAATATATATATATATATATACTTCTTTTGACTACTTAAAAAATTCCTTTATTTATATTATTTTCAGATTTTGTTTTTCTTTTATTATGTTTATGTAATTATGAAATTCCGTTATGTAATAATTCCTCTGTAATGTTTTTCTTTTTAAAAAATTACGTAAAGCATATATATATATATATATATATATATATATATATATATATATATACTAAAATAAACACATGCGCTATTGCGTCTGTGTGTATACATTTTTTAAATATGCATGATATTATATTAGTAGGTGATAATATTGTAATGTTATTAAGTTAATATATAAACTAAATTTATATTTATTAAAAATAGAGTGAAATATATCAAAATAGATGAAAGAATAATCATTGATAATAAAGAAGAAGAGAAGAAGTAGAGACATCCGATTTTATAAAAAACTTGTAAATACGTTTTAATTGAAATTAGGGAGCAAATCGTAGTTAGGGTTTTGAATTACATTGTAGTGGTTGGGTTAGTGGTTTAATTTTGTCGGTTTGTATTGTGTTTTTTTTTTTTAATGTTTTCATGTTTAAGGTTTTCATTAGTGAGTTTGAGAGTTTGGAGTCTTCAGAATGTTGTGATTTTGTGTTTGGCATATTGTTAATCGTATCATTTTGCGTTGTTTTTATCTATGGGTGACCTATTAATAATGAAATGTCCTATTTTGATAGTATTGTCCTATTAAAATGAAATATTACGATATTTATTAAAATATATAATATTATATAATTATATAATTTGGTATTAAATTTTCTAAACTTCAATTATATTCATTTAATTTTTTATTTGGTTTCTATTAATATTATATATAATTTTAACACGTGTCACTATAATGTCAACTGTCATTTCTCTATTCTCAATTTGGTCTCAATTTTATCTCAATTTTTTAAAAAATTGTGCAATTTTCTCTCTTTCCAAATTTAAATCAAATTAATATTTTTAACAAGATTAAGTTTATTTTAATTTATATTTTATATTAAACTTTATTTAAAATGGTTTTAGAGTTGTTAATAGAAAATAATGCTAAAAAAAAAGCATAAATTATATTGATATTTTATTACATCATACTTTAATATTGTTTTTTATTTGAATTTGTATTTTAAATAATTGCATATTTTTAAAATGTGTAAAATTCAATAATTTCTATACAAATGTTTTAGTTGGTGTAAAATTTAAGAAAAATTTACTAGTTTATGTAACAATAAAAAACAAATAAATTTAAAATTTGAAAAACAATTTTAAATAAAATTGAATGTGAAACAAATTTAAATAAACTTAGTTTTGTTGAAAATATATAATAAAAATATCAATTTGAATAAAAAAATTAAATTTAATAAAAATATATGTATAACATTTATAAAAGTTGATTTTTGTTTCAATTTGGAGGGGACGAAATTGCACAATTTTTACAAAAATTGGAACTAAATTGAGACAAAAATTAAAATACAGGAACCAAATTAAGAATAGGGAAATGACAACTGGCATAATTGTGACACGTGACACTGTCACGGCCGTATGGCACGATGTCAGCTTGACACGTGACAAATTTTTATATTTTTTTAAATTAAAAAAATAATTCAAAAATAAATAAATAAATAATTCAAAAAATTCTGAAACTGACATATGGTATCTCATTTAACACCGTCACTACACTACTAACAGAAAGGACTTGATTGTATCAAATCTTCCAAAATAGGGATCAAATTGAGATAAAAAAAATTAAGGGACCAAATTGATATTTTGCTACGAAAATGGGAACTAAACGAATAATTTAACTTAAATAATATTATATAATATTTAATTTGGTATTGAAGTTGCGTTCATTTGGACAAATTAGATGAATATTGAGTTTGTTCTGTGTTCCATAGCAATGATTTAAGAGAAAATGCAGAGATGAATTTGTGAAATTGCACCGAAATTATCTCTTCAAAACTGAAAAGATTTGCAAGTGGACATTTTACAATTATATTCCTTTGCTTATAGAGCTAAGTAGGAATAAAACTTGTTCATGGTTTTTTAGTAGAAGAAAAAAATAATAATTCTAAAACAAATTTTGCAAAGAAAATGAATTATCACTTCCATTTTTTTACTTTCAACTTTTAAAGAAAAAAAATAATGATACACTAATTAATAATCTGCACTAAATCACGTTAGGTAAACAAGGACAAGAATAAAAAATGAGAATTATAATATATTTTTTATTTTATAATGAATTCATATATATATATATATATATATATATATATATATATATATATATATATATATATATAATAAATCATATTTTTATTATATTTAATTTTATGTTTTATTATTTATTAACACTAGATATTATATTTTATAAAAAAATAAAAATATCTAATTTAATTTTCACTAAATTTAATATATTACTACCTAATTTAAAAAAATTGAAAATATACATAATTTAAAAAAAAAATTAACACATAAAATTTAAAAAATTTGTGGGGCGGCGCCCCACCTATTCCTTAATGGTAATACATATATTATATTTATGTAATTAATTTTGTTTAATACAATTATGAATTTTTTAAAATAATTGAATAATTATATTAATCTGCATGTTATGATAAAGGATGTAATCAATAAAACTTTTTAAATAATCAATATATTTGTGTCTCAGAATTTAAGGTACTTTATTGTTACAATGGTTATCTTTATAATTTATCTTTATTATTTTATTATTATCAACATTATAAATAATCTTCAGAGACACAAACTCTATAATTTGAAAAATTATTCTAAAAGTCCCTCTAAACACAGAGACACACCAATGGCAAAGGCAAAAGTCTCAGTATTATTTCCTTGTATGATGGTTTTATTTCTCGTAATATTTGCCGCAGGTACGTTGTACTTTTTTTTTTTCTTACACAGTTATCTATATATTTTATTTATTAAGAATTTATGTACGAATCTAAATTTTACTGAATAAAAATGAAAAAATTTTGTAGGTACGGTGAATGGTTGTAACTACCCGTGCCATGGCCCACATGATGGTTGTCCTAATCTGCACTGTCCTGGTTGTGTAAAGAAGTGCGTCAACTCTTGCTGCCTGTGTGACTGCAGTGGAAATCAAAAACCAGAAATAAAGATGTAACAATTTCATGTCTTTGTTAGTGAGATTTATTGGTAATAAATAAGAGAAGTTTAATTCTCCTTCATCCATTGCATTCCATATGACTCATTCTCAAACTGAACTAAAACAAATATAATTTTTCCTCTAATAATTTTATATTGCTTATAGATAAATATACTTATTGAAGTAATTTATTTAAAATAAATCATTAAAGGTGTTATTTAATAATGTAAAAGCATATATTTTACTTGTTGGAACTTTGTAATTTAATCCTTTTGAAATGCTAACACATCTATATATTAACATGCTATAAAATTTTAAAGTTTTGATTATGTATATAAAAATAAATTGTATTTTGACAACGTCAGTAATCGAATAAAATAGTGGAAAATAATTATAAGCAGATCATCAAAATAATCAGATATATTATATTCACAAAATAAATTAAGTTTTATAATAAAGATAATGTTATGTAATATGAAAATTGGTCGGTCAAACATAACATACAACCTTCATTAAATTTAGAGGTATCATGCATATCAAATTTAGAGTATTAATTGTTGAATAATTTTAAAACAGTATTAAATGTTGAAAAGTCAGAGTGTTAAGAGCAACCGCGGATCTTTTAAGGGGTTAGAGGCCATGGCCCCATTTTTTTTTTAATTAATATATTTATAAATTTGAAATTTGTAAAATTCTTTAGAATATTTAAAATATATGTAATATATATATATATATATATATAAATAAAAAAGTAGCATAAAGTTTATTACTAATAATAATATATTAAAAAAAAGTTAAAGTTATCTTTTCGGGATCACATTCTAAAACATTTCCAAATTCATTATATATATAACTTAGAATATTAAAGAGTTGTTTTTCATTTTTTTCAATTTTTAGATTCTCATAAAGTTTATCAAGTTTATATGACATAGATGTACTTTTTTTATCTTCATTACAAGCCTTCCACTTGAAAAAATTAATTAATTATTTTACTCTTTACCATAATTTTTTTAATATAAATTTGTCACCTCTCACCTATTTAGAAAAATATTAAATTATGAATATCCTAACTTAAATCTTAAAACCAAAAGTCAATATTCTAAAAAAACTAATAACTTCTATATTATTACATTCTCTTACCTTAAAGATTCCTAATTTTGTTCTTTCCTTACACGACTTCAAAGCTTAAAATAGCTTTATCCACACAAAGAAGAGTTTAATCAATAATCAAAGCATGATTTTATGATCTCTAACAGAATGCCTATAGCGTAAAAAAAGGCACATATTGCTTCGGAAAAAAGAAAGTAAAAAATTAATTTACTCAAAAGAAAAAATTGTTGAGTCCAAAATTTTCCTTAACTCCTCAATTTTTTCCTTGTGCACTTTGATTTCAAAATAATAAGAAATTGATGATAAAGATTGAGATGGAAATAAAAAAGAAGAAAGAGATAGAGACACGAAAAAGAAAAACCAAATAAAGAAGTAACAAAAATTACAATAAAAAAGAAAAACATGATTTTTAAATTTAAAAAATATTTTTTAAACTAAATTAATATAAATAAAATAATAAAATATAAAATATTTTTTAAAAATATATAGAAAATTAGAAAAAAAAGTGTTGGGGAGTCATTGCTCTCCTATGTCAACACTATGTTCTGCCTTTATATATATATATATATATATATATATATATATATATATATATATATATATATATATATATATATATATATATATATATATATATATATTGCTTCGAAAAAAAAGAGTAAAAAATTAATTTACTCAAAAGAAGAAATTGTTAAGTCCAAAATTTTTCTTAATTCTTCAATTTTTTCCTTGTGCACTTTGATTTTAAAAATAATAAGAAATTGATGATGAAGATTGAGATGGAAATAAAAAAGAAGAAAGAGATGGAGACACGAAAAAAAGAAAAACCAAATAAAGAAGTAAAAAAAATTATAATAAAAAAAAACATGATTTTTAAATTTAAAAAAGGTTTTTCAAACTAAATTAATATAAATAAAATAATAAAATATAAAATATTTTTTAAAAATATATAAAAAATTAGAAAAAAAAGTGTTGGAAGTCATTGCTCCCGTTGGTCAACACTATGTTATGTTCCGCCTTTATATATAACACAATATTTAATAATAAATAATAAAACATAAAATAAAGTATAATAAAGAATAAAAATATTTATTAAAATATTTATTTATTGTTTTATTATGTAATGAGTTTATTATATTTATGCATTTTTTATTCTCACATGATTATTTTTCTTTTCTGAGAAAAAAGTAAGTTAAAGACAAGATCAATACTTTTACTCTGATCTTTGTTTTCTTCCGTTCTTGAAGAAAAATAAAATAATTCTTATTTTTCTCACTTAACAGTAAAGTATTAGTTTAATGTTAGCATTATCTTTTTAAATAATCCCATAAGCCGATGTATATTCATTTTGTATGAATATAAAAGTAAAAATATTATAATGTGTTATTTCATAACCGATATTTAATTGTGGTTTGTTTATCATAAATTTTACTTGTAGTGATTGTCTATTTAGATTTTTTATTTGATTATGATAAATTATTTTTTAATCTTAAACTAAAAAAAATATATTGATGAAAAATAAAATAATAGATTTATTTTTTAAAAGAATATATTCAACCTCTTTATTTATTAGAAAATGTAGCTCTTTCTCTAATGTTCCAAAATTAATTACATGTGAAGATTTTATATTGATTTTTTGGAACGTGATATGAAAAAACCTCTTCAAATATATATTCGTATAATTTTTTTTTGTAGTTACAGTTTTCTTTGGAGGTGTATTTTTTTATTATTATATTAATGACAATAAATAAATATATAAATATTGAGTGTATTATTTTTGACTCTCTTATTATCATTGATGAAGATCTGTCAAGGAATGTCATCACCTCATTCTTATTATTAAATATTAAATACAATAATGTTGCAGAAACATTCATACGTTACATAATTACAAAGACTTATAAATGACAAATAAACTCGTCCATGTAAGTATTATTTAAAAACGTGAAAAAACGTGTTGTGCCTCTACTAGTTTATTTGAACGAGGCCATTTTAGTATTACAATTTAAATAAATATATTTAAGGCTTAATTACTCGGATCATACCCATTTTAGTTTGAAAATTTCAAAATGGTACCCACTTTGAACTTTGTCTCAATTTAGTACCCAATTTTGATTATTGCATCAATGTAGTACCCTTTGTTAAGTCTTCACAAACGGCGTTAACTACCTTGCCACGTGTCAGCCTCTGGATATTTTAATTTTTTTAATTTTTTTTTAATTTTTTTTAATTTTTAAAATTTTTTTTAATTTTTTTAAAATTTTTTTAATTTTTTTTAATTTTTTTTTTATTTTTTTTTAATTTTTTTTTGTCACGTGTCAAATCCTTGATGTGACACGTGGCAAGGTATCGCCACGTGTCAAGGTACCTGACAAGTGTCATTGTCTTCATTTCAACTTAGTCCCCACATGTGTCTATTTGTATCAATTTAGTACCCATATATATTTATTGATTTCAATTTAGTACCCAATTTATTTGTTTTAATTTTGTCTGAATATTTTTTTATAAAATAGAGAAATATTATGTATCCCTTAAGACCAAATTTATTATTTATATAAATGTTATATTTATATTTGTTATTAAAAATGACTTACAAATATGTTATTCATGACTTTTATCATTAACTTTAATATAAATTTCAATACTTAATTTTATAACTCACTTTTAGTAATAAATATCAATATAACATTTATATAAATAATAAATTTTGTCTTAAAAGAGATACAATATTTCTCCATTTAAAAAAATATATTTGAATAAAATTCAAACAAATAAATTGGGTACTAAATTGAAACAAATAAACATATATGGGTACTAAATTAAAACAAATAGACACATGTGGGGACTAAGTTGAAATGAAGACAATGACAATTGTCAAGTACCTTGACACGTGGCGATACCTTGCCATGTGTCACTGACAATGCCACGTGTCACATCAAGGATTTAACACGTGGCAATTTTTTTTTTTTTTAAAAAAAATAAAAATTTAAAAAAATTTAAAAAAATTTAAAAAAAATTTAAAAATCAAGAGGCTGACACGTGGCAAGGTAGTTAATGCCGTTTGTGAAGACTTAACGCAGGGTACTACATTGATGTAATAATCAAAATTGGGTACTAAATTGAGACAAAGTTTAAAGTGGGTACTATTTTGAAATTTTCAAACCAAAATAGGTATGATCCGAGTAATTAAACCTATATTTAATGTGGTTAAACATCGGTGTTTTTGTCATCACTTTAATGTTATAAAAGTTGTTTATGAGAATAACAGTGGTGCGCACAAACAGTGTTTTGGTGGTTTTTTTTTTTTTGTAGAAATCCGATGAATGAAACAGTGGTTCTAAAGAAATTTATTGTCTTCAAAGTTTAAAATAACATTTCTTTTAAAAAATTTCTTCAAACTTTATTTTTGACAAATGTAAATAATTTCGAAATATAAAAAGTTATAAGGGTAAAATAAAAAAGTAATAACTTGAGTATTTAGGTGGAGTGATTTAATGTATAAATTCAAAAAAATTATTTTAATATGTATATATAAATTGTAATTAAGTTTGTATACTGATTTGGTCTCAAATGGGAGAAGACAAAATTAGATCGTTTAAAAGATAAAAATACTAAAGTGAACCAAAAATTTAGATAAAAGAATAAATTGAATACAACTATTATCACGTGTCACAATCGTAAACTATCATGTGACATGTGTCATGTACGGATTTTAACTTAATAAAGAAGATCAAATTAAACCTTTTTTAAATAATTGAAGAACTAAATTGAACCAACAAAAAATAAAAAGACCAAATTAACTCAACCAAAAGATTAGATGGCTAAATTAATAATTAAAACTAAAGTTAATATATTATTAAATTAAGAAAAAATTGAAAGGGGAAACTCCAAAACACTGTTACTTTCAATGAAGAATTTTTATAACATTAAAGTGATGACCACAACAGTTTAACCACTAAAAATATTTAAATCGTAGCAGTGAAACGGTGTCGTTCGACGTGGTTCAAATAAGCCAGTGTAGGCACAACACGCTTTCTCAAAGTAGAAAATATAACTCTAAAAGAAAATTTTCAACTTTCTTAACTGGGTATGAAAATGTAAATATCTCCGTTATAATATATGTTTCCCTCATATTTCTATTTTTATTTAAATTATTAAAATATTTATGAGTAATCAAGTAATCTCATATATATATATATATATATATATATATATATACACGTTCTATTTTTTTTTCTTCCAATTAATTGGTTTGTCATAAAACTCATTCGCATATCCAATATATTTTCATTTTATTATAACTTTATGTAATTATGTTAAATAATGTATGTCAATTAAAAAAAATCATATTTTACATTTAAATATTTCTATTATTTTTTATATTTTTATTTATATTTTTCTTTCACATGAGAATATTTAATACTCTCAATTTAAGTGTTTAATAACATAAATCTTTCATTTACTAGGTGATATAAATTTTTTTTTACTTATTATTATTAATTTTTGTTTCATTTGAAGATCTATTTTGATTCGCTAAAAAAATTTTCTTTAAATCTCAACTATTGAGTATATATATATATATATATATATATATATATATATA
>Ga0214543_1005036_pt1 | contig 24682 bp, 9 predicted proteins | sample CNSS2metaG_FD_160094 | JGI IMG/M metagenome (GOLD analysis project Ga0214543, IMG submission 160094) | Root nodule microbial communities from cowpea collected in UCLA plant growth center, Los Angeles, California, USA - CNSS2 | ecosystem: Host-associated > Plants > Roots > Nodule | place: USA... | reverse complement strand
TGAGCATGAAAAGGATTCCCATGTCTAAAGCAATGAGCTCTTCATCAGTGATTTTGCACACTTCTTTGGTTACTCCGTAACAACCAAGAGAACATAGTCTCGGGAGCGCAACGAACCATGCATACCTGGTTTTGTTTTCACTTTCTGTGTAATCTTGTAGACTGGCCGGGGAAGGTGCGATATGGGTGACTAATCTTATGATTCCTGATGTTGGGAAGGCATAACTCTAGCATTGAAAGTCCAGTTTAATTGTTTTGCCAGATTATTGTAGAAGCATAGTTTTGGAGATGCATTGCATCTTCTCTCATTTTTTTGTAAATGGGTTAGAACACCCATCAAATGCTCTATTATTAATTTAATTTAATTCTTTGCCGATAAAAAAAATATATAAGTCAAGACAATATTTCCACCAACTTTATCTCACTAAGCTAGATAGAAAATAAAACAATGTTTGAAGGTGTTTGTGGATGACAATAGTGTGCATCAGTTGGAACCACATAAACAATGTCATCTTTAGAAACGAAATATCATATGTTAAAGTGGTATTTATATTGGCACAATTAAAATTATGGTGGTGAAAAAAATAACAAGGTACCTACACATTTATGAGAATTAAATTAGATAAATTTTGTTTCTTTAATAAAGCACGTCAGTGGTAATAACAAAACAAAAAATTAGATATAATAAAGAACAAAATTATTAAGATTTTTTTTTTCTCTTTCTTTGTCTTTTGAGTTATTTATTGTTTGTCCTCCCACTCTCTCATGTTCTCTCTTTTTGTTTTTAAGAAAAAAATAAAGTTAAACTCAAATTCATTATTTCGCTATCATTTTTCATTTATTCTATTCAATTCTTGAAGAAAAAATAATAATTCTTTTTTGTCTTACTGGATAATGAAATATTATTTCATAGTACACTATTTTCTTTTATCTCATGAGTCTTTCGTATAGTGATTTTTAATGAATATAAGAGGAAAATTTAACTACTATGTGTTTTCTCATAATTCATTTTTAATTTTAATAGTTTATTTTTTAAATCTTGAATTTTTTTAAAATAGGTATATTGATGAAAAATAAATGAATAAATTTATTTTTTAAAAGTGGTAAAAGGAATACATTTGAAGATGAAAATAACATAAATTCAACTTCTTCATCTATTCTACTAAAGATACTATTGTTTAATTAGAAGAGTTCCTTCTTACAATTAAAAAAATAACAGGTGAGGAGTTTTATATTAATTCTTTAAAACATAATTCAGGTAAATGTCTTCAAATATGATAATATCCAATAAATTATAGAGATAAAATTAGAAGAACTTATTTAAAATGAAATTCATAATAAATATAACTTTAAAACTATTATTTTTTCAAAGATTTCTACAAAAATATTTCAATACGAAATTAAGTACTTTAATGCTATAAGTGAGGATGATTAAATATATAAATTTTAAATATATTATTTTTACTTCTCATAAAATTGTTAGTTAAGATCCACGGATAAAAATATAAGAAGAAAAGTTTGGAATACATGTGAAGAGGAAAAATAGAATTAGAGAATAAAACGAGATTTTGGTCTTGTTTTGAAAGAAGAATTAAAAAAATTATAGTGAAATTCTTTGCTTACTAACTTACCCCACTTTCATCCTTTTTCTTCTAACTTTCACTTGTAATCTCATTGAAAATATAAAAGTAAAGTCACCGAACTTGTTAAATAATTTACCACATTTATTTGTGATATATAAAAACAGAATTCCTTAAATACAGTACAATATAAAAAAAAAAAACTCAGTTTAAATACTGAAAATATTGTAAATACAGTATTCTTAAGTATCAATTTTAATTGTGTAAATTTTAAGTATGGGTTTCATTTATGTAAATATGAAGTGGTGGATTAATACATCCGTAAATTATCAAAATTGTAACGCTTCATAGTTTAATAAGAAATTTAGAAAATATTGATGTTATTAATTACTACATCATTTAATGAATAATCATTAAGAAACTTTTCCTTTATTTAGATGACATAAATATTTATAAGTATTGTACAATCATGTTTAATATTTTATTTGATACACACCAATAAAATTTTAAAAATAATAAAATAAAATAGTTATATTTTATTGTTATTAAAAATTAAAATATAATTAAACGTAAAAATGTTTAAATTAACAAAAAAAAATAGTTAAACATCTAAAAAGTAAAAAAAAAAACAATTCAAATATGAAATAAATAATAAAATAAAAGTTAAATATGTTTTTGATCCTTTAATGTGAAAAATGAAAATAGTTCATTTTTGAACCTTTTGACTAATTTAGTCCCACAATTTTATAAATGTGTGTATTTAGTCTTTTTAACCAATTTTTTTCAGTTAATTTGACATTTCAAATACATTGCATGATAGTATTTGAGTTGTTTACATCGTTTAACTCAATTTTTCTTCAATGTTAGCTGAAAAAACGTGTTTAAAACGTCAAATAACCTTAACAACATTTGGTTAAAAGTACTAAATTTACACAATTTTTAAAGATGAGAGATTAAATTAGTCAAAAGTTTTGAAGAGTGACTATTTCCAATTTTCATTAAAAGTTAAGGGACAAAAAACTAGAACTGTCAAAATGGATTGGAACCTAGGAGCTAACTTGACCCACCACGGGTTCAGGGTGGATTTGGCTGAAATTTTTTTACAAATTATAGTACCGGTTAATTTTTGACTCGACCTACATAGAACCCGTTCATCCGGGTTGAACCCGAGAGTCAACAAATTGGTAATTTGGTATTTTTGTGATTTCAGTTTGTATTTGGAGTTTAATATCCTTTGGATTGTAGTAGGATACTATTGAAGTTTATTTATATTTTAATCATAATTATAATTTAGTTTTATTTAGACAGAAGAAAAAAAATTGTACTTTTTTTAATTGAGTAAATCAGTCAACTAACCCGTTTAACTCACCAACTCGTGATGGACCGGACCAAGTTAGAATTTTTTTGGCTCACTAATAAATGAGTTGAGTTGGGTTGACTCACTAAGTGACCAACTTGTGATGGGTCGGGTCGGGCCAAGTTACCCGTTTTAAGAGCTCCACCAAAAATATATTTAACCCATAAAATAACTATATTTTAATGTTACTAAAATTTTTAAAGAGATTTGTTTTTTTTGTAAAAATTAAAGACGGTACCTTTCAAATCTCCACATTTCTTATTGAAACACTCTTCCAGAGATTTTTTTTTTTGTCTTTTAAAAAGAGACCTTAGAATTTTCAAAGTGCTTATTTTATGTTGGTGAGACATCCTTTAGAAATTTTAAACGATATTTTTGTCTTTATAAAATCTGTTATATTAATTTATAATATAATTAATTAAAAGAGTTAATTATTTCAGTTTTCAATATAAAAATGATAAAACCATTTATTATTAATTATACTCTTAGCTCGTGTCGAACATTACACTGGTTAGCATTCTCCTTACTTTATCTATATGACAAAAATACTTATAAATATTATATGTTATAATTGATAATTTTTTTGATGAAAAAAAAATAAAAATTAGATATTTAACATTTTATTACTTGTTAATTAATATATTGGATTGCTTTTTTTTTTTAATTTTTATTATTTTCTATGTTAATTTAATTTTTTTTATGTTTAATTATATTTTAATTTTTAACAATATTACTTATTTGTATACGAATCAAGTCGTCACACTACTAAAATTTTGAATTTTAACGTCAGTTAAAAGTGGTATTTAGTGGCGGTTTTAACCGCCACTATTTTCTTTTCCGTCAGTTAATTAACCGACATAGAATTTGGCGCCACAAAAGTACTATAGCGTCAATTATTATAACCGCCGGAATAACTGCCACTAAGAGGATTAAAATCAGTTTTAACCACCTCTAAATTTAGAGTTTTAAAAAATTATTTATTATTTAGTGGCAATTGTAACCGTCAGGAAGTTCAAAAAATATAAAAATTTAGCGGCGGTTGGAACCGCCACTAAATTATGACTTTTTTAAAATAAAAAAAATTTAAAATTTATTTTGAAATTAAAAAAATCTAAAATCTATTTATCAATATATTTCGATAATTACATTGTTCTTATCAATAATAAATTCACATAACTTTTATACTTCATAACCACTTTGAGCTAGGTTTTCTCCCATGACCGCAACAACAACTAGATTTCCTTGTTTCGTTTTTAGATAGTTAGATAAAAAACAATGTTGGCCACATAAAAATTTCTTGGATCCCTAATATTGCAAACACTACAATGAAGCTGCAGAAATAAAATGTGATGAAATTTAATTTTTCTAAATAAAACTATATGTATGGTCAATTATTTTGTAATATTTGTTAAAATGAGCAATTTATAATTTCTTTCACTACATTATTCCTGTAGAAACTTCTTACAAATCTAGTAAACTATATATCTTTTGCTAATATAATTTTAGCAAAAAAATGAAATTATTGTACGTGAGCTTGGACATTTCACACTACAATTTCCATTACAAATTTGTGGAACGCAATTAAAAGAAGTGATAGTATTATGTTGTTATCATTGTTATTAATTATATTATTGTTAACATAACTTCATCTTGATAAAATAAAGTGCAGGTTTTTTCATATAATTATTCGTGTGGATACAGGAGAAATTTTTATCCCTAATTAGCTCTTTGACGTAAAAAGGATGGGCACAATATATAGTATTATAATAGATTAGAATATGGTCCATGAATTAGACAGGGTACACTCTCAATGACTGCAACACTAATTATGGATAGAAATCTATCTTAACTAGTTGAGTTTTTTTAACATAATCATAAATCATAAGCTATTATTGTCCTGCTGCAACATTAGATACATGTTATTCTAGAAAAATAAAGGCCAAAGAAATGCATAATAAATAATATGGTTTTCTTTATTGTGTATGAGTTAAACTTGATGCTTAGATATGTTCAATGTGTGTAGTTTCTTAATTCACCAGCAACCACACGCATTTATTTGGCACCTTTTTCTGCAGAATATCACTTGAACATGGCTCTGCCTCTAAATTTCAGCTTTCCCCATCATCTATGTCCCAAAGAAAGCATGTATATGCTGCTATAACATTGTTGAAAGAAGAAAAGTTGTAAACAGTTGCATCTTAATTATTTATGTAAAGATTTCTTCTTCTTTTATTCAGAAGGGAACATGTATAATGTATTGCACACTAGTTATAGAGGTTACACCAATGCTTTCAATGAAGGATCAAGAAGAACCGGGACACCATGAATTTTTCTCTCCCATTTTTCAGAATTATAAACATGTTCATAAGCATAACATTTTATATAAGATGTGTCTCAAACTAAATTTCCAAGTTAGAACCTTCGTCGAAGCTAATGTTAGGCCCATCACCTTGTTCAACAGCTTGGGAATCTAGTACCACGTCCCCACTACTACACCTGTGTAACAAACTTAAAGCCGAAGAACAAAAAACTCAAAAATGGATGTTATCAACCTTGTCAGAATTGCATATGCTACCAAATGTATTTTAAGGAGAAACAGAAAATCCACATTCACAAAAAATAACAAAACATTTTTTCAACCTCCAAGCTTGAAACACTAACTAAACTGCTCGCAAGCATTCCAAAGATGAGGATATGTTGTTATTGCCTCCACTAGAAGAACAATTTGATCATCATCCAGAGCAACAAAATGTTTATATGCTCCTCATCTTATACGGATATCTGTAGAAGCTGTAAAATTTTTGAAAGGGTGATCTAAAAATATAGGATGGAAATGAGAAAATAACAAATTAGAAACTTGAAGAAATATGAATGTTGTTGTCTGGAACATCTATTCCCTCTTCTTTATGTAAGAGGTTCAACCCTTCTTCTACTTGGGTTCCTTTATGAATAACATTTTTTTCAGAATTATAAACATGTTCTTAATTTTCAAGTCGTTTGAGAATTTTGAACATAATAGAATAAATTTGACATTCTCTTGACAAATTACATTCCCACTCACCATCACATATATTGCATCCAAACTAGAAAATTTTAAAACACAATAGTGACAATTCCAATTAATAACTTAAAGAAAAATTCTAAGATCATGCTTTCAAAATTATTTTAAACATGTCTTGTAAACAGAGCTAACTTAAACCTAAGTTTTACACTCATATACACAAATATATCCAATCTAACGCTTCCTCCCCAATACTGCAGGTTCAGGTTAACATTTATTTATCATATTGCATTCAAGGAAAAACAAAAAAAACTATGAATAAAAGGAGTACGAAACCAATAATCAATATTAACGTATAATGATTTATAATCTGAACATAAAAATTGAAATTAGGTTTCGAAAATTGAAGTTAGGTTTATAACAAGCTAAAACTCAAAATTATTCGTGGAGAAAAAGAAACAACTAAAGTAGAGAGAAAAAACACTCACAAGAATTCAATGAAGGAGAAAATGGCTCTGGATAGAAGAGAAGATGCTGGAGAAGAGATGATTTCACACTAATAAGAAAATGCGAGAGTTTCATAACAGTTTCGAAATTGATGATTCCACGGAAATGGTGAGCTCTCCATTAATATAGAATGAGAAAGAAGCTTGGGAAACTTGCATTGGTAAAAAAAAAAGCTTGAAAAGCGAAAGGAACTCGTGTGCAACAGTGGAAGACGAAAGAACTCACGAGAAAAGAAATCAAGGTAAGAGAAGAAGAAAAAAAGAGAAAAATTAACTATTTTATTTTCCATCAGTTTTAAATTGACTTTAAATACAATATAAATTTAAATTTTGAATAAGACAATGTCAGTCATCAAGAACTGCCAGGAAATAACTGTCCTTATAAAATATTTTTGTTGTAGTGTCGCTATTTAAACAATGGTATAAACGGTAAATGCATTTATTATTAAACACTTAATATTAAAAATATTTTAGTAGAATTTTCCTGAACAACCTTAATTAAATATTAAATAAGTAAAATACAGTAACATATCTCTGTGTTAATACATACAATCAAAAAATTTCTCTCCATTAAAGTTATCACACGAATATACTTATTAAAATTAAGAATAAAATATTATTTTTAGAAAAGTTAATTTATTAAGTTAAATTAAAATAAACTTTTTAAAACATAAATAAAAAATTTATTTTATTTGTACGATTACTTTCCTATTCTTATTTCAAGGACGAAGGAGTCTCGACCTATATATAGTTAACTTAAGTGAATTAAAAACAAATAATTCTGATCTAACTTATTTTATAATAAATCAAAAATTCTACTACCCAACTTAACTAATGATAAGTTAATGAATTAAGTAGATTGATTTACTAATTCATATAAAAAATAAAAAATAATTTTTTATTTTAAAAAAATAAATTTAGAAAATGGATTAAAAAGTAAAGTTCATAAATTAACAATAAAAAACTAACAATAAAGAAATAAAAAAATTAAACATTGAAAACATGAAATTTTAAAAATTAACAAAGAGAAAAAAATTAGCAAAGACTTGAAAGAAAATAATGAATTGCTAAACTAATTAATAGTTTCTTTTATGAATTTAAAGTAACAATTTTAAAACAAAATATCATTTTAAAATTTGCTACCTTAGATATGAGGGAGAAGCAGACTTTCAGGCTATATTGTACAAGAAATTTAAATATCTTTAAATTTATAAAAAATGGACAAATTATAGTAAATGTCTAAAACTGAATTGGGGAGCAAACCCTAACACAGATGTTGTGATTAACGACATGGTAATTGCCTGTGGAGATGACGTTGGCCTTCATATCCTCGGAAATACACTTGGGGTGAGAGAATTTCAGCACGAACACCATTCACTCCACAATGCTACACATCAATGCTCTGGGCCAGAAGAAAAACCATAAGAAGATGAATATTGAACTTTATGGCAATCGAATGTTCTCAATTTGGGATTTTAGGGTAATGAAAACGCCGAGGAGCACCAATGCCCGGAGCAGCAACGAAAGTAAATTAAGTTGAAGGTGAAGGATAAAAGAGAGAGAAGTTAAATTATTTTTTTCTAAAACATGAGTGATTGAAGGTTAATTAAGTGAGTTAAATCCGTTTTTATTTATAATTGATACAAGTATTAATTTTTAGGTTTAATTCATATTTTGGTCCTCTAGTTATGATGCGTGATTTATTTTGGTCCCCTAATTTTTTTTTAGATTCAATTTAGTTCTTCAATTTTTTAAAACAGTTTAATTTAGTCCCTCCCGTTATCTATGGTTAAACGGCGTTATAATAGTGCAGCTATGTCACTTTGGAACAGAAACGTGGCAGGTTTTTATAGCTGGACATCAATGTACTGTGATTAAGTGGCAACAAAATATATGGAGGGATAATTGGTCAACCCTAATTTTACAATTCATCTTCTTTGTGCAGGAGTTCTTCAACATTTGGTGTATGTTGATTGTGAATAATGTCGAGGGGGCACTCTTCTTCTTCTTGGTCGCATAATCCGCGGAGAATGTAAAATCCAAGCTCATCCAATCATGGTGGTGGCTTTTCCTCTCATGGTGGAGCACAACGGCTTCATAACGCAAATACCGCAAAAACTAACCTTCGAACTGGCAACGACAACGGAAATCCACAACCAAGATTACAGTGAACACTTTATCTTTGAATCCTTCTTTGTTTGGTTTTTTCTTCAATTGATTATGCTTCTCTACCAAATTTCCCAATTTGATCTTCGATTCCCTATTTTATTCGAACTCTAACCCTAACAAATTTATCCCCTTTGAAAACAAAGTTATTTTTTTTAACTCTAAGTCCACATCACCCAATCTCAATACACTGACACACGTGATGCACAGATGCCACAGTATCACATTAAAACAGTTTGTCATTAATTTTTGTAATGTTGTTAACCTCGAGGACTAAATTGAACCTCCTCAAAAAATTAGAGGATTAAATTGAACCTCAAAATAATTAGAGGATTAAAATAAACCACATATCATAATTAGAAGACCAAAATGAATTAGGCCTAATTTTTATACTGGGTTCGGATCAAACATGTGATAAGCAAGTTGACTAAAGCATAAGATATTACAACTTGTAAATATTACAGTTTTAATTGGCGAGGCTCAAATACGCGTTTAAACTTATATGATGTACCCTTTTTAAATTCTATAATACCTTCAACAAAATGTAAAAAGGGTCGCAGGTAAGTTTTGTATGGATTATTACCAAATTAGTGTAATTTTAATTCTATATTATTGAATTGTATAGAACTTATTAAATAAATCAAAATCAAATTAAGATTATAGTCATTTCTTTATTTGACTTTATTAAAACCTAAAATGTATACATTTATTGTAGTTTATAAAAAATACTCAAATTATATTGTCATTATATTTTCTTCATAGTTATAAAAAAAATCATTAAAACCTTTATATTAACTTATGTAAGAGTGCATTAGAATAGTTAAGGCGTGTATGCAGTACTTTAAAATATGATATCCTTACAAAATATAAAGAAACAACAAGCGTAAAACTCCCTAAACCTAAAAATCTAAAACAACAACAAAAAAAGTTGCGAGTTTATAGTATATTCAACTTTAATGTCTCGTTGTACAACTTCAGTTTCTCTAAATAAAATAAAAAATTAACAAAAATTTTAATTCTTAACTACATTAAATAAAATCGTGTTTATACCACATAATTTTACCACTAACATATAACATAAAACTTTTTATGACTAAAACAACTTCACTTAAAGACTAAAATCGTATTTATATAACACAACTTTTTATAACAAAGTTATCTTGTCTAAACATAACTTATCCATGCACTTAATTTTTTTTTTAAATTCTACCTATTTTAATAATATCTAGCAAAATTTGCACCTCTTTCATATCTTTTTTAAGTTTTTTTAGGATTATATAAAATTCAAATCCTAAAACAACGCAACCGGAAATTTAGAGCACAGAGTCGTTTGTTCCAATCATAAAAAATCGCAATTACTTCATTTAGTCTCCAAGCACCAGATTGACAGGTATACTTTTGTGTTATAAACATGTACAGTAGACATTCACTTCACTTAAGTACGTATTCCCCCTAAATTCATATTTGAAAAATTTTTGGATCAATAAATTAATTACTTTATTTATAAAAAAATAATGTAAAATTATTTGACGACTTTTTTTATTCCTTAACGTGTGATTGTCAATTGATCATTTATAAACTATGACATAAAATGAAGAATGTATCATTAAAATATATGTTTTTAAAATATATTTCAATTTTAAAAATTAGTTATTATTTTAGAATTAGGAAATCAAGACTTAAATATTGTAAATATTTTATGTTATATTTTGTTATATATATATATATATATATATGAATAAAATAAAATAAAATAACAAAATTTTTTACATAACATATTAGTTATATATATCATACACTTCATATATCTCATATTTTTATAACCCCTAATAATTTACAACACCATAATATTCTATTCTCTAATTATATGACCCATAATATTTTATATTGTAATTGTATGATTATTAAAATTTTATAAGTCTGCATCCCAATTAAGTCTACATCAAACTTCTCAAAAAAAATGGGATCTTAAGTGAATGTTTAGTGTATGTGTAAGGAATAAGACAATAAATGAAAGCTTGTTAGGTCTATAAAGGAGAAAGTTCAATGGGGTGATACAACACCAATGAAATCTGAGTCCAACCATTTAAGGGATACCCTTCTTTGTAGACTTTAGATATAAAGACTCGTCTAAGTTGGTCACCACACTAACCTTCGACTTTGATACCATTGTTAGTGTCAACACCCAATTTCATCCGGGTGAATGCATTTGTTTTATTAAAAATAAAATAAAATAAAATAAAAAATATGTTTTTGATTAATGGTATATTTTTTAACTTTCATTCTACCATGGAAAAAAGAAAAAAAAAGAAAAAGAAAAATAAGGGAGAATCTAATTTGTCTTTAATTATCACACCCTTTTCATGAGCCTAAATGTTTTGTACATCCTTTCAAACCCATTGTATGCTATTTACACAACACACATGACATGTTAGAAAAGGACATCTTATAATATCTAATTTTAGATAAGGGTATAATTTTAGAAGCAATACATTTCAAAATAATTAAAACACTACAAAAAAATTAAAATTATCGACGGAATTTTATCGACGGATATATTTTTGCCAATAAATTTGAATTACCGACGAATTTTACCGATGTATTCTCAAATTTTAATTACCGACGGATAACACAAATTTCATTTAATGACAAAAAATCCGTCGATAATTAAAATCCTTTTTATCGACAAATTTATTGACGGATTTTTTTGTCGGTAAAAGAAATGAGAAATTTCCCCCGCAAATTTGAATTACGATTTTTTTCTTCGGTAAGTCAATTTTTTTACCGACAGATTTTTTCGTCAATAAAAGAAACGGAAAATTTCCCGCCCAAATTTGAATTATCGACGAATTTTTCTGTCGTTAAATCTGTCGGTACTTAGATAACTCAAAATCCTTCAGTAAAATCTATCGATAATTTAACTCTTTTTTATCGACGGATCTATCGTCGGTAAAAGGAATGAGAATTTTCCTGTCCGCCCGAACCTCACCTTATAAGAAGGAGAAGGAGAATAAGAAGAAGAAGAAATATTTTAAAACATCTACTTTTATCTTGCATACTTAATTAAAGGGAACCGTCTTAGGACGGACGTTGTGGGGTGCTAATACCTTCCCTACACGTAACCGACCTCCGAACCCAAATTTGGTTTTGAAGACTATTCTTATTTTAAGGTTTTTCTATAGTTTTCCATAATAAACTATGGTGGTGACTCCTCTGTATGTTTTTAAATTATTTTTGTCGTCCTGTCGCGATCTCAGTTGCGACAGTTAGGTCTATCAAGGAAGAAAAGGGAGAAGGTTCACTGGAGATACACAACACTAATGAGACTTGAGTCCAACGACATAAGACATTGACACCACTATCAATCCAACACCTTAAGATGTGAAGTGAAGACAACACCCATTCTTTCTCTACATCGGTGAGGAACCTGTGACCTGATATTTGGTTATGACAAAACCCATAGCCAATCAAGAAACTTGCACTGTTAACACTACAAGAAAACTTTTAATGGTGACCAATTTTAATGACAAATAATTATTATTAACTATAGTGACAAATTTATATACCAATTTACAAAACTAAAAATTATTAGTTACTGAAATGGTCACTATTATGAATGAAAAATTATAATTGGTCACTAAATTGATCTTTAAAAATAGCTAACATGGTTTTGGATACATAAGTAAATTGGTCACCAACTAATAGATGAAACAAAAGCAAACAAAAAGTAGAGTTTTCACCGTATTCTGAGACTATTTTTGTGGGTCAAATTCTTCTCGTACCGGCCACCACCTTAGCAAAACAAAATTCATCCCATGAGTTTGGGCGACTTCAACCAAACAAAGATTATCAAGATTTTTCTCTTTTTTATTGCTAGATTTTAAGAGAACACTATGTACATTAAACACGTTCTCCATCTCTTGACTATTCCCAAATTTCACTCCACTTGTTGCATCCTTTAAAGATTTTGATTCACTCACTGCAATCTTAGACATAATACACAATAAGGCCGGTAACTTACACACCCCCCGTTCCTAGTCCATCTACTTCCCCATTTTAAGAGTCTTCCACAACACAATCACATTACTTGCTCCCCCACGACAATGCATGCCGCTTTTTCAGAAACCAGTTTCCCCTCGCAATTTGCCACACCATCTTGGACATTCGACGATTGAACTACCACGCAAACCCCTGAAGAAGAATCAATACCCATATCGCCTACCGAAAATTTTGGTTTTTTACCGACCATTTATTGACGCTCATTTTCTGCGACCACTGAACTTTCGAAAACCCTAAATCAACAAAGTACGACCCGTGACTCAAATGGACGACCCTACCACGATCTTTGTTGCGACAGTTTGTTTTATCAAGGAAGAAAAGGAAGAAGGTTCACTGGAGAGATACAACACCAATGAGACTTGAGTCCAACCACAGAAGACATTGACAACACTAAGAATCCAACACCTTAAGATATGAAGTGAAGGCAACACCCATTCTCTCTCTACATCGGTGAGGAACTTGTGACCTGATATTTGGTTATGGCGAAACCCATAGCCAATTAAATGTCGGATTCCACACTCACGACCAGGGTGAGCATCCCTACAACTTCCTTTTCAATCATTCTCATATCTTTGCATTGCAAGAACAATACTTGCATGATCTTTCTATCGTAGCAAGAAGTCACCACTCCCGCTCATCCTCACGCGCTTCTGCTTACTCCCTAATTCCACTAGACATTTTTCACATGACACCGGAGAACACCTCGCTCCCCTGCTTCTGCAACTAGCCACGGTCGCCACCGAATGCAATGACCCTTGCACTGTTAACACTACAAGAAAACTTTTAATGGTGACCAATTTTAATGACAAATAATAATTATTAACTATAGTAACAAATTTAGATACCAATTTACAAAACTAAAAATTATTAGTTACTAAAATGGTCACTATTATGAATGAAAAATTATAATTGGTCACTAAATTGATCTTTAAAAATAGCTAACATGGTTTTGGCTACCAAAGCAAGTTGGTCACTAACTAATAAATGAAACAAAAGCAAAAAAAAAAAAAGTTGAGTTTTCACTGTATTCTGAGACTATTTTTGTGGGTCAAATACTTCCCGTACTGGCCACTACATTGGTCAAACAAAATTCATCCCATGAGTTTTGGCGACTTCAAACAAACAAAGATTATCAAGAATTTTCTTTTTGACCTACCATGTAAACCCCTAAAGAAGAATCGATACCCACATCGCCTTCTGAAAGTTTTGGGTTTTTCACCGACCATTCATTCACGCTCATTTTCTACGACAATTGACCTTTTGAAAATCCTAAATCAACAAAGCCTGACCAGTCGCTCAAATGGCCGACCCTTGTGTGGTAGCGAGTGAACCAAAATGTCTGAGGAACGAAACGAGTTTACGAGAATGTTGGAAGAATGCATCGAGTGTAGTGGAATTTGGGAGTAGTGTGAACGTGGTTGATATGTATAAAGCTTTGATACCATGTAGAAAACAAAGAACAAAGAAATATATGAAGAAAAAGATTGTGTATTATTGAGTGTGTGTAAAATATTACAAGAGAAGTGTTATATATACACACAAAGCTAACCCTAGGAGAAACAAATAATGGGTCTAAACATGGGCATATGCTAACTGTAACATCCCTAAGGAATATTACTGATATAAAATACAAAAAATTCAAATTTCATTTAAGTCTATACTGATTAGGAACTATTTCCCAAAAACACGGGAAAATTTAAAACTTTAATAATTAAAATCCGTAATTCCAAGAATTCATGATTCATAAAAACTAGAATAAAAGTCAACGGCTCCAGCCGGATTTACATAATATTCTCAAAAACAAAACAGTAAAAGTGTACATATGTATCTACAAAATTATCCCATGATAGCCCCCGCTCCGTGTCTACGCATCTCCTGGCCCACCTGTCACATCATCTGCTCCCGGATAACAAGTTATCCGATCATCACCACACACACAGATAGGGTGAGTTATGCAAAATAAAAAATAACAGATATATATGAAGTAAATATGCTTCCCCACCCAAAACAATATAAGTACAAAACTCATCATTTCCAAAACACCCAACCATGACCTCATAGTCCTTCATGAGTCATATGCATGAACTAGGTCTTGGGACTTCCCTGTGCTCCCACGAAACTGACTCATTCGTGGTCCAACCCTATGAGCCTATCCCGCTCATAGTCCTGCCCTACAGACTCCTCGTCTGTAGTAAAACATCTAAGTCTCACACTTGGACCCTGGCACGCACGCAATCACCATACTATGGACTCTTCGCACCATACTATTTTTGTGGGTCAAAATTTTCCACTACCAGCCACCACATTGGTCAAACAAAATCGATCTCACGAGCTTCAACAACTTCCAACAAACAAAGATTATCAAGATTTTTCTCCTTTTCGTTTCTAGACTTTAAGAGAGCTCTGAGCACATCAAACATGTTGCCTCATCTTCTGACTATTCCCAAATTCAAATTCACTCGCTACATTCTTTGGGCATTTTGATTCACTCTATGAAATTTTCAACAGACCACACAATGAGGTTGGTAACTTAAACACCCTACGTTCATCATCCCTCTCCTTCCCCATTTCAAGAGTCTTCCACAACACCATCACTTGAATTGCTCCCCTCGATAGTGCGTTGCGCTTTCTCAGAAACTTGTTTCCCCTTAGAATTTCCCATACCCTTTTTAATATTCAACGATTGAACTTCCACGCAAACTTCCACAACACCATCACTTGATTTGTTCCCCTCGATAGTACGTGACGTTTTCTCATAAACTTGTTTCCCCTTAGAATTAACCACACCCTTTTTAACATTCAATGATTGAACTTCCACGCAAGCCCCTAAAGAAGAATCGATAACCATATGGCCTTTCGAAAGTTTTGGTTTTTTCACCGACCATTCATTTACGCTTATTTTCTGCGACTGTTGAACTTCTGGAAACCCTAAATCAACAAAGTCTGACCCGTCACTCAAATGGGCGAACCCTTGTGTGGCAGCGAGTGAACCAAAATGTTCGAGGAACGCAACAAGTTTACTAGAATGTTCGAAGAATGTAGTGAGTGTAGTGGAATTTGGGAATAGTTTGAATGTTGTTGATGTGTATAGAGCTTTGATACCATGTAGAAAACTAAGAACAAAAAATATGTGGGAAAATGGATTATGTATTAGTGAGAACTGATTTATGAGAAAGTGGCATGCATTGTTGAGGGGAGCAAGTCAAGTGATGGTGTTGTTGAAGACTATGAAATATGGAGGGAAAGGTATGAGGAACGTTGGGTGCGTAACTTACCAACCTCATTGTGTGGTATGTTGAAGATTGTAGTGAGTGAATCATAATGTTTGAAGAATGGAACGGGTGGAGTGGAATTTGGGAATAGTCAAAGATGAAGGACATGTTTGATGAACTTAGAAATCTCTTAAAGTCCAGAAATGAAAAGGTAAAAAATCTTGATAATCTTAGTTTGTTGGAAGTCGTCGAAGCTCATGGGATGAATTTTGTTCGGCTAAGGTGGTGGCTAGTAGGGGACAACTTTGACCCATAAGAATAGTTTCAGAAAATAGTGAAAACTCTACTTTATGTTTCTTTTGATTCATCTACTGAATTCTTCTTTGTGTAGTTTGAAATTAACATTTTGATAGTATACGAGATGTATCTCCATTGCATAGTAGATGATAGTTTGATAGGGTTATGTTCTAGCATTGGTGAAAGGTAGACTCATTCTCTGATGTAGTATTGTTGGTGAAAAGTTATATATATGAATTTGGAAATGGTTGTTGTCTATGTTACCATAGGCCCATGTTTAGGCCCATTTACTTGTTTCTCCTAGGGTTAGCTTTATGTGTATATATAACACTTCTCCTGTAACATTTTATACACACTCAATAATACACAATCTTTTTCTCCATATATTTCTCTGTTCTTTATTTTCTACATGGTATTACAGCTCTATAAACATCAACCACGTTCAGACTATTCCAAAATTTCTCTACACTCGTTGCATTTTTCGAACATTCTGGTTCACTCGCTGTGTTCTTCAAACAATTTGGTTCACCTTTTGCGTTCTTCGAACATTCGGTTCACTTGTTATGTTCTTCGAACATTTTGGTTCACTCATTGCGTTCTTCTAACGTTCAGATTCATTCGTTGTGTTCTTCGAACATCTTGATTCATTCATTGTAATCTTCAATGCACCATGCAATGAGACTGGTAACTTACGCACCACATGTTCCTCATCCCTCTCCTTCCCCATTCTAGAATCTTCCACAACACCATCACTTGACTTTCTTTCTCGAAAGTGCATGCCACTTTCTCATAAATCGATAGAGAATGAGTTTATTGATCTTCATCCTTATATAATAATATACTTTCTTATTTCTTACCCAATCATGTGTGACTTAGACCCACACATGGATTTCCAACCATTATATGGCAAGAGAGGTTTTCAAAAGAAACTTAAATATATTTATGATCTATGAAAAATAAATGACTCTTGCTTTCTGTAAAAAAAAAAAAACTCTTTAAATAACACTAATTATTTACAAATAAAATGTCTAGTAAATATTTCATGTCAGGTAATTTTTTTTGAGATAATAATTATTTTATTTATTCTAAAACAAATATGTTATCAAGATGTAAAATAAATTTATTTTATTTTTTTATTTCCGGAAACAAAATTCTTTAAAGTTACAATTTTTCATTTTCCATCCTAAATATTAAACGTTAAATAAAATTTCAAGTAATTATTTCAAGTCACGTAATTTTTTTGAGATAATAATTATTTCGTTTATATGAAAATGAATAATAAGACAAAATAGTGATTTAAAAATTTTGATGGGTTAAAAATATTTTAAAGAGACTAAATCAAAATGCATACATTTTATAATAATTAAAAAATTCACAACAAATTTCATAGAGATAAAACCTAAAATATATTATTAAATTCAAAACCAAAATTTTTAACTTTACCCGGACTAAAATAATATTTAAACACAAATTTTTATCCAATATTAAATCAGAAAACCAATAGAATACAATTACATTTTCATAAGGTTTTTTAAGTCATTTAAATGGTAACATAAATAGCTAAACTATTTTATATTTTTTTTAACCAATTACAAACATGATCTGATGATTGTAAGTAGTTATTATACAAGTGAATATTTTTCATAAAATTTTGTAAGAAAGTAATTTTTTTTAAGAGTTTTAATTGGTAGATAATTTTGAAGATAATTTTTTTTTATAAAATTATAAAATTCGCAAGTATTTCCTACAAAGTATCTTGTGAAAGATGTTTTGTACAAAATATTTTACAAAAAAGTTGATAGCAATTTCTTGCAAATAATTTTTTATAAAAAAATTTGTAAATATTTTGAAAAAAAATTAAAACAAGATTGACAAGAAATATACGGAATTTGCAAGTGTATCAAATCTCACAAGTAATAAAGTGTAAAGTTCACATATCGTTTTCCAAAAGTCTTGTGCAACACTTGACAATTCTTGCAATTCATAATTCGACAATAAATTTTACAAAAACAAAAATAAAAGATTTTCATTTATTAACAAAATATAAATCAAATATTTATCTTTTTCAAATTTATTAAATAAAACCTTAAATATCTGAAAAGATAATAATACAATAAAAATAAAAGATAAAAATAAAACATGATAATACCCATTATCAATATGATTATGTTAGTATATATATATATATATATATATATATATATATATATATATATATATAATGGATCAAAGTCTGAAAATTCTTTATATTATATTATTGGTACATGAATTTTGTTTGTCAATTGGGAAAATTTCGAAGTTAACTAATGGGAAGGAAATTTCTGAGTAACATACTATTTGGTAGTAAATACACTTCATAAACATGATTCTTTTTCTTTTTTAGGATAAGCATTTTCCCCACTGTCAAAAGTAGAAAAACTCTTAAAAGAAGCAATTTAATTTAATCCAAAACTAAAAATTTATTTTATAAGGATCATCATTTTCAAGAAAATCCAAAGAAAAAAAAAAGAACACATGCGGATAAGGAATTGCTATTATTTCATGGACAATGACACTTTAATTTTTTTTTCTAATCATTTTTAACTCACTATTTTAATTATTATTAGATCATCACATTACATTATTTAAATAAATTAAAATAAATTATTTAATGATGATTAAAAGGATGAGTTAAAAATGAATAAAAAAGTGAATTAAATTATCTTTATTCTTATTTCATTCCGAGAAGAAAAATGGAAGAAAAATGTAAGAGATAAGGTGACAAGTTGAAGTTCAAATTCAATGAACCGAATAGCTACTTGAGTAGGTCAATAGCATATCTATGAAACGATTTTTTTTTTCTTTGACTTTATGCTTCCCTTTTCCCCTAAAAGGAGGGGTCCTATCATACTAGGATGGCTAGGTGTGACAAAACACAAAGAATTATTGAAAAACAAATCCCTATAGTATTAGTATTAATCGCTTGGCTCTAGGATGTATTTGAATTCGAATATGGATTTGGAAGAAAAAGAAGGTGAATATGATGGTGTTTGAATTAAGGAAAAGATAAAATAATTTGAATATGGATATAATAGATTAAAAATATGTTTTAATGAATTAAATTAAATGATTATCATTTTTTATTTTTAAAAATAAATATGATATAAATTTAAATATTAATATTATTATTATTATAATTATTATATACTAACAAAAATACATGCACTATTATGTTTTTATGTTGGCATTTTTTTAAGATAACAAAAATAATAAAAAAATATTTAATTAATTTTTAAAATAATTGTTAAATATTATATTTGAAAAATAAAATATATATATAACAGTTAAAGACAGAAGAGATATTTTATTGTATTAGTATGTGATAATAATGTAATGTTATTAAGTTAATATATAAAATAAAATTATATTTATTAAAAATAAAGTGAAACATGTCATAAAAGATGAGAGAATAATTGTTCATAAATATAGCAAAGGAGAAGAGCAGAGATAGACAATTTTATCAAAAGTTTGTAAAAGTAACGGTCAATTTTCAAAAATTTAATAAATAATTATATTTTAAAGGGTAAAATTGGTATTTTGAAATGTAGACACAAAAGAAAGAATCATCTTTATATTATAGAATAGATATAGATAGAAGATATAGAAGAATAGATATAGAACAGATATAGATAATTATAAATTTAAATATAAATAATGTAAATATTCTTATATCAGGATCTTCTCTTTCATGTTTATTAGTATTTTCTTCTTTTCCGTATACTTTCTTGATCCACCACTCAGTTATGGTGAAACTTCGTCTCCTACCGCCCACACAGTTGTTGGAGGCTTCATCGTCACCACCACAACAGGAGCACCATCTTCGAAAGAGCTCCTCCACCACGACATCAGGGTGCCCACCACTACAACACAACAACCAGTAAAACCAGCACCGCCACCACCATGGATCACACGACCATGAACAATGAATAGAATAGGAAAAATAAATTGCAAGGAAAGGGTCAAATAAGTCATTTTCACTGCAATGACATGGCATTCTCCGCAAAACTCTTCAATTGAGTGAGGGATCTCTTTCCAGCAATTCTGCATATCAACGCTTTCTTTTTCGTACAAATTGTAGAAACTAAACATAATCCACACTCACTCTTCCATCTTGGAGAACAATAAATTCATAGATCCAAACACATGGTAAGAGAAGTTATAATAAGAAAAATTATTCTTTTACCCCTATATTTTATCACTAACGAAGCTTAATGTACATTATTGATTTTTTTAAAGAAAAAAAATGATATATTAATTAATAATTCACATTAAGTCAAGTTAAAGAGTAAAGGATAAAAATAAAACAAAAAGTGTGATTCATTTATAACAATATATACACATTTATGCTCTTTAGACTCTAATATAACGTATATAGTCGTTTACGAAGTTAAATGTATAATTTTCACTAGTTATTTCATTTACTAAAGGAATGTTATGTTATATGTTTTATGCTATAAATATTTGATCCTTTTAATTAAACTTATTTTTATGTTTTATCTTTTTTTAATTTGAAGGTTCTATTCACCATGGATAATTCTTTTTGAATTTGTAACTAATTATATCTTAAGAATTTATGACTTTTGACTTTTAAGTATATTTTAAAATTTTGTTGCCTATTATTTTAATTTGGTGGTTCGTAATAGTAACTACTTGAAAAAAGAATTTATAGTCTATGATTTTTGTTTTATATATATTGAATGTATTTATTTTTGTTTTACCTGGGAGTTTTGTATGGTTTTGCAAAAAGGATATTCAAGTTTGGATTTGATTCGATATTAGATTTTTTATTTTTATTAGTCATGGTAAGGATTTAACTTTCTATATTAGTCTCACTTTTTTTATCAACATTCCATAATTTTTCTACCTTTGCTTTGTATTATGTATGAAATATATCTCATCAGATCGATACACAACTCTTCAATCTTTGAGCAACAAGACTGTTAGTAGAGGTTGGATCCTGTCCTATCTGCACATAATAATCTAACTGTAGAATAATAAGAATGCTAGTAAAGGTTGATTTTACCTTATTGGTACACAACCCTCTATGAGCAATAAGACAACAATGAAAGGTCATATCCCTTCCTCTCCTTCACTTTTTTTTTTTCCTTCTTATTCCTAGATTCTCATTTTTCTTTTCCATTCATTATTTTTGTTTCATATCTCTATTTTCATCAATTTTCTTCCATAAATGTATACACTCTTTACTCTTAGGTCAAACTCGATTTCCTTAGGTAAACCATTGTTTATAATTTCACAAAGAAGGCTTGATTTCTATGGCATATGAAAGTGTCAAGTCGCTCCATTGAAGAGAAAGATGTAGTTGTTGAGCCAATGTCCTCAGAAGAGTCATGATTGTTCTATTGATAGTTTTATTTATTTTTTATTTAAGTAAGAATTGTGTTTTCCCTTAGATCCCATTGAGAGAAGTTTTGACAATGGTATAGCTTGACCTTTGCAAATGAAAAGACGTGTTGTAATATTTTGATAATTTTTTTAATATTTGTATTTGTTGTTTATTTCTGTAATGTAAAATACTATTTTGATATTTTTTGATATAATTATTTTTGTTTTCAAACTCATTATCATATGTGTAATTTTATCACTATTATTTTATAAATAAACATTACTTACTATTGTCCACACCCGAAATCGCAACGAAACGACAAATAAAAAGTAAAAATTGACAAAAACAAAGTTTGAAATAGCTACCATAGTTTATTCTGAAAAACTATGGAAAAACCAAAAAAATAAGACAAGGCCTGCAAAAAACCATATTTTGGGTTAGCACCCTACAACGTCCGTCCTAAGACAGTACCTTTAATCAAATATGCAGAAAGATGTTCGTCCTACAATCTCCTTTTAGAAAGTGTTCTTTTAGAATTACGTGATCACCTACATATTTTTATTCATAATGAATAATCAGTGATCACGTAATTCTAAAAGAACCTTCTAGAAAGTGTTGATTTGATTTTTTGTTTTTTTATAATTTTGAAAAGTTTTTTATGTTTTTTGGTAGTTTGAATTATTTGGATTATTTGAAAATGGAGTCATGTGACGTGAACGACTAAACAGACACAAAAAGTAAACAAAGAAAATTATTTTTTACTTTTGGTTCTTTATATATATTTTTTATATTTGTTAGAAAAAGAAATTCAAAATAAGTGCCACGCGACGCAAGTGGTTGAACAGACACTACAAAAAATAGGAAAAAATAGTTTTTAATGATTTTTAGAGTAAAATATTTGTAAATATTAGAAAATAATGAACCTAACCAAAAGTGCAAAAGTTATGTCTAAAAAAGAAAAACACGTCCAATATTAAAACAAAATATAATAATGATTAAGAATTAACAAATCAAAAGAAAAACAAAAAGATAGGTGTGGCGTACTTTCCAAACTTTTCAATTTCTCTTATTCTCTACTAATCTCACCCTCTTCTTCTTTACATTACAACTACATTTTCTCTTTTTTTTTTCTCTTTTCTTTTTTACCTCCTTCAATATATTATTTTTTTCTCAAAAGAAAGAGATAAATGAGGTGTGTACGTGTGTATGGTGATGGGAAAGAAGTAGAGAAGTGTAGAGAATATTTCTTTTTCCAATCCCTTCTTATATGACAGATTATGTATGTATATCACACATTGCAATACCAATGTAAATCCAGCCTTAAGTGTAATGAATAATATAAGAAAGGAATTGGTCATGATCGCAAGACATTCATTTCGAGAATCAAATCAAAACAAATCAGAGCACCATATCAATCATCAACAATAACATTGATTATAATCATTAGAAGAGATTATAGTGTGTTAATTAAAAACAAATTGGGCATTTCCTTCTTTTGTGTTAATTAAAAACAAATCGGGCACTTCCTTCTTCTTCTTTTCATCTCTCTTTCTTTCTCTTTTTTTTGCTAAAATTAAAGTTTGAAAATCTCTTAAGAAAATTTTATTTCACCTTTTTTGTTTACCATTAACCAATTTTTTTTTACTTATTTTTTTTTTCAAAAATAAATTTATTCACTCAGACAAAATTGGATGTTGACAACTATAATATAATAATTTAATGTCATCGCCACGATTCTTTTGATTCTTTTCTATCCCCATCCAACATATATTGATGTTCAAAAGGTGAAAGATCTATGTTAAAATTTTATTATTATTAGTTTAATCTTTATTCTTTGTATGTTGTTGATAAAGTGATGTAGTATAACTTTTATTAATATATAAAAAATGAGATTTCATTAGAATTTAAAAAATTAGAGTAAATAGACATTTAAAATAATATTTATTTTGAATATTTATTTTCCTTTTATATTTTAAAAAAAATTAAAATTTTACCAACTAGGTTTCATTAATGTTTTCAAATTTAATAAATGTTTTGATTTTCATGAAATTTTATTTGATATTCTAATTTGAAATGTGTATAATTATAATATAATTTATTTCTAAAAAATTGATATTCAGGAAACAACACTCCTTCTAATATTAAATATTTAATAATATTATGTTTCCTTTACCGTAGTTTTGTATTATTTTATAAAAATTAATTAATTGATATTTAAACGATAAGAAATCGGGTATAAGTATGGATACGAGTATATACCCGTTACCCAGTGGGATGGGAATAAGACAAAAACTTAATACACGTTTTGGTATGGCGATGAGAATAAATTATTTCTTTGGGGATGAATATGGGATAGCAAAATCCATGCCCGTCCCGCCCCGTAGGCATCTCTAAGAATGAGACAAAAGAATTAATTTATTGTTGAGCCCAACAGGGATGTACCTTGTTCCTACATGTTTACATTCAAAATGAAATACCACGTCATTCTAAATGAAAAACCTATTTGAGAGAAGATTTAATTTTTTATTTGGTGAACTCAACAAGGATTGACCTCACTCCTACACTACCTACATATTTTTAATCATAATGAATAATTAGTGATCACGTAGTTCTAAAAGAACCTTTTAGAAAGTGTTGATTTAATTTTTTTTTTATAATTTTGAAAACCTTTTTATGTTTTTTGGTATTTTGAATTATTTGGATTATTTGAAAATAGAGTCATGCGATGCGAACAACTGGACAAACATAAAAAGTAAAAAAGTAAAGATAAAGAAGGTGTGTATGTGTGTATGTGTGAATGGTGATGGAAAAAAAGTAGAGAAGTGTAGAGAATATTTCTTTTTCTGATCCCTTTTCATATGACAAACTATGTATTTATATCCACACATTGCAATACCAATGTAAACCCAACCTTAATTGTTTGTAATAAACAATATAAGGAAAGAATTGGTCATGATCGCAAGACATCTTGGGAATCAAATCACAACAAATCAAAGCACAATATCAATCATCATCAGTAACATTGATTATAATCATTAGAAGAGATACATAGTGTGTTAATTAAAAATAAATTGGGCATTTCCTTCTTTCTTTTTTTCTTCTTTTCATTTCTCTTTCTTTTT
>Ga0214543_1005029_pt1 | contig 24703 bp, 24 predicted proteins | sample CNSS2metaG_FD_160094 | JGI IMG/M metagenome (GOLD analysis project Ga0214543, IMG submission 160094) | Root nodule microbial communities from cowpea collected in UCLA plant growth center, Los Angeles, California, USA - CNSS2 | ecosystem: Host-associated > Plants > Roots > Nodule | place: USA... | reverse complement strand
CAAGACAAAGGTAGAGGAAGTTTCTTCTTCTAAGGATGTTGCTCATGAAGTTCTTTTAACTCATAAAACTCTTTTGCATACTCTTCATAATGAGCAACCTCCCTTCCTCTTACTTTGTCAAGCAATCTTTACTTGTCTTGAACATCCTTCTCTTAAGGATCTACCTCCTTCCATTCGTGCTCTCCTTCATGAATTTCAAGATATTTTTCCAAAGGATGGCACTTCATCTTCTCCTCATCATTCTCCATGGATTTCCTTCCTCTCCTACTCCAAGGACGTCTATCACTTAGTACTACAGATGCAATCTTAGCTCAGAATAAAATTTTGACTCAATAGATTGAAGCACTAACGAAGTAGATGTCTAAATTACCTGAGTAGTTGCAAGTTGTGCAATCTTCTCCTAGTCATCAACAACCCATGAGGTGTGACTTTTGCGGGGGTGATCATCCAAATGGTCATTGTTCTTATCAGAGTAACTCACAAGCAGAAGTTCAGTATGTGAGTAATCAAGGAAGACCAGATAATTTCTCCAACAATAATAACTTTTCACAAGGGGGAGAAATAATCAGAATCAAAATTTGGATGGAAATCAGATGTTGGTCCTTCAAACAGACAACCTCCTTATCAATAGCAACAACAACATTATCTTTTTGTGCATGACAGAACAACCAAATTGGAGGATACTCTAGAAAAGTTTATGCAAGCTTCTTTGACCAATCATAAAAATACAGAAGCTTCAATCAGAAATCTTGAAACACAGGTTGGACAGTTGGCTAAACAGATATCAGATCAGTAGGCAGGTCAATTTTCAGCCAATACACAAACTAACCCCAAAGAGCATTATAAATCGATTACCACTAGAAGTGGAAAAATTGTGGGAAGAGGGATTGGAGACAACCTGGTTGTAGAGGAAGAAGTGTTGGAGGAAAAAAAAAGAGTTAAAAGGGAAAAAAATGAGTGTGAGGGAGAGGAAGAACATAATAAAAGTGAGTTTGTAAATGAAATAGAAAAGGTAAAAGAAGAAAAAAATAAGAATGAGGAGAAAAAAGAGGGAAAAGGGTGAGAAACATATACCATAGTTGAAGAACCTTCCATACCCTTATAATCCTTCCAAAAAGGACAAGGAAAGGCAGTTTGCAAGGTTCATGGATATTTTCAAGCGATTGCAAATTAATATTCCTTTTGTGGAGGCTATGGAGCATATGCCGACATATGTAAAATTCATGAAAGAGCTCCTAACAGAGAAAAGAAGATTTTTTTTAAAAGATAATGGAGCTGGAAGGAGGGTATAGTGCTATAATTCATAAATCATTACCTCAGAGATCCAAGGACCCTAGGAGCTTCACAATTCCAGTCACAATTCGAACATTGTTAGTGGGAAAAGCATTGCTTGATCTGGGTGCCAATACAAATTTTATGCCTTTGTCTATGCTACGAAAAATAGGAGATCTGGAAGTAAGGCTTACGCGAATGACATTACATCTAGCCGACATATCTATGAAGTATCCATATGGTGTAGCATAGGATGTCTTAGTTAAGGTTAACAAATTCATGTTCCCAGTTGATTTTGTGGTGATTGATATTGAGGAAGACATTGAAGTTCCTCTAATACTGGAAGACCTTTTATGAAAATAGCTAAGGTCATTATTGATGTTGATGATGGCAAACTGAAGGTCAGAGTGCAAGATGATGAAATCAACTTTAATGTATTTGAAGCAATGCAACACCCTAAAGACAAGCAACAATGCTTCAAAATGGATGTGATAGATGAAAATTTTCTATCAGCTAGGAAGCAATTGACAAAGGCAAGCCCATTGGAAAAAGCCTTAATTAGTGTTTGTGATGATCTAGAGGGGATGATGAAAAGAAAGTTAATGAATACTTGATGCATCTAAATTCAGCAAAAGAAATTGCATCAAATGAAATACAAAATGAGAAGTTGCAACAAGAGAATAAAACTGAAAGTCAAAAGCTGGAGCTAAAGGTTTTACCTCCCCATTTAAAATATGTTTTTCTTACAGATTGAGGTAACAAACTAGTGCTGATCAGTAGTGCTTTAACGGCTTCTGAAGAAGAAAAGATGATTTCTATTCTTAAAGCCAATGAGGGTGCAATAGGTTGGACTTTATCTGATCTTAAAGGAACCAGTCCAGCCTATTGTATCCACAAGATTCACATGGAGTAAGATTATAAGCATGTAGAACAGCCTCAGCGGTGATTGAATCCAACCATGAAAGAAGTGGTCAAGAAAGAAGTGATGAAATTACTTGATGCAGGTATGATCTATCCAATCTCCTATAGTGCTTGGGTTAGCCCAATCTAGATAGTTCCAAAAAAAGGAGGTATGATTGTTGTTTGTAATGATAAAAAAGAATTAATTCCTACGAGAACAATCATAGGTTGGATAATGTGTATAAATTATAGAAAATTAAATCAAGCCACTAGGAAAGATCATTTTCCTTTATCTTTCATGGACCAAATGTTAGAAAGGTTAGCAGGACAAACTTTCTATTGTTTTTTGGATGGACATTCTGGTTATAATCAAATTAAAGTAGATCCAGAAGAGCAAGAAAAAACTACTTTTACTTGTCCTTTTGGTGTGTTTGCTCACAGGAAAATGCATTTTGGATTGTGTAACACACCAACTACCTTTCAAAGATGCATGCTTGCAATTTTCTCTGATCTAGTGGAAAAATGTATAGAAGTCTTTATGGACGACTTTTCTGTATTTGGTGCTTCATTTGATCAATGCTTGGAAAACTTAAATACCGTACTGAAGCGGTGTGTTGATACCAATTTGGTCTTGAACTAAGAAAAATGCCATTTTATGGTAACTGAAGGTGTGGTGTTGGGCCACAAAATCTTTGCTAAAGGTATTGAAGTTGAAAAAGCTAAAGTGGAGATCATTGAAAAGCTGCCACCACCCAAAAATGTGAAGGGTATCAAGAGGTTTCTAGGCCATGCTAGTTTCTACAGACGATTCATCAAAGATTTCTCCAGAATTGCCAAACCACTCAACAATCTGCTCAACAAGGATGCACCTTTTAATTTTGATGTCGAATGTTTGCATGCTTTGAATTTTGTTAAAACAGAAATTAATTTCAGCTCCTGTGATAATTGCTCTTGATCATAATTTAAGCTTTGAGTTAATGTGTGATGCAAGTGACTATGCCATAGGAGCAGTGTTAGCACAGAGAAAATCCAAAGTTTTCTATGCTATACACTATGCTAGCAAAGTCCTTAATGAAACTCAAATTAATTATGCAACAACTGAAATGGAATTGCTAGTTATAGGCTATGCATTGGAGAAATGTAGAGCATATTTGATTGGTTCATCTGTCAGTGTATATACTGATCATGCTGCAATTAAGTATCTGTTAACCAAATTTGTTTCAAAGCTAAGACTTATTAGATGGATTTTATTGTTGCAGGAATTTGATTTCGTGATCAAGGACAAAAAGGGAAGTGAAAACTTTGTAGCTGATCATTTGTCTAGATTGGTGAATACTGAGGTGACCAACACTCAATCAGAGGTGTAGGAGAACTTTCCTGATGAAAAATTGATGATGGTGCAAGAAAGGCCATGGTTTCCTGACATGGCTAATTTCAAAGCTGCAGGGGTCATACCTGAAGATTTTAATTGGCACCAAAAGAAGAAATTCCAGAGAGATGTACACCAATATGTGTGGGATGATCCTCATTTGTTAAAAATTGGAGCTGATCAACTGATAAGAAGGTGTGTATCCATTGAAGAAGCAAAGAGTATTTTGTGGCATTGTCATAGTTCCCCATATGAAGGACATTTTAATGGAGAGAGGACAACTGCAAAAGTTCTCCAATATGGTTTCTACTGACCCACCTTTTTCAAAGACGCACACAGATATGTTCAACACTATAATAGCTGTCAGGGAATATGGGGAATCTCAAAAAGACATGAAATGCCATTGAACATCATTTTGAAAGTTGAAGCTTTTGATTGTTGGGGAATCAATTTTATGGGACCACTGTCATCTTCCTTCTTGAATGAATATATTATGGTAGTGGTTGATTATGTGGAAAAGTGGGTTGAAGTAGTGGTAGCTTCTAAGGCCGTTGTCAAAATTGTAATCAAATTCCTCAAGCAAAACATATTTTGCAGGTTTGGTACTCCAAGAGTGTTGATTAGTGATGGTGGTTCACATTTTTGCAATGCACAACTTCCGAAATGTGTGGAACATTATGGAGTGTGACATAAAATTGCATCACCTTATCATCCATAAACCAATGGACATGCGAAGGTGTCAAATAGGGAAATCAAGCGTATTCTAGAGAAAACAATGGCATCTTCAAGAAAAGATTGGTCAATGAAGTTGGATGACGCACTTTGGGCCTATAGAACTACTTATAAGTCTCCCATTAGTTTATCCCATTCCAGCTGGTATATGGCAAGTCATGTCACTTACCAGTTGAGTTGGAACACAAGGCATTATGGGCCTTAAAATTCTTGAATTTTGATCCAAAGGCAGTGGGAGAAAAAAAGAAAATTACAGTTGAAGGAATTGGAAGAAATGAGACTCAACACTTATGAGTCCTCTAAGCTCTACAAAAAAAAAAGGATGAAAGCTTATCATGACAAGAAATTTCTCAAAAGAGAATTTTATATAGGCCATTCAGAGCTATTGTTCAATTTCAGGTTGAGGTTATTCCCTGAAAAGTTCAAATCAAAATGGTCAAGATCGTTTCTTGTCAAGCATGTGAAACCCTATAGAGCTATTGAGTTAGAGGATCCTGAATCAAAGAGAAATTGGGTTGTAAATGGGCAAAGGTTGAAGCCCTACTTTGGTGGTGAGATTGATAGGCTTGCCATAATCATCCAATTGGATAAACTATAATGATACAAACGTTAGGCTAGTGACGTTAAACAAGCGCTTCCTGGGAGACAATTGAGTGTTTTAATTATGTTTGTGCATTTTAATTTCATCTTGTGTGTTAAATGTGTGTGTGTATATGAGTATATGCTTGCGTTCTTAATTTCGTGTTTGTGTGTAAAAGGTGAGTTTTAGTATTCAAGTGTCTCAATAGGGCAAATCATGCATTTTTGTTGATTTCGAGCAAAACTGATGTGTTAAGCATGAGTATAAGTTTTGGTGCTAGAATTGAGTTCATTGAATGCTAAAATAAATGCAAAATTTGAGTTTTCCTAAAATTGTCAAAAATCTCGCCCAAGCTAAACATGTCTCACCTGGGCGAGATATGCAAAACGAAAGCCAATTTTTTTTTTTTGATAATCTTGCTTAAGCAAGAAGTGGCTCGCCTGGGCAAGAATGCCCTATACCAAGACAGTTTTGGGCGATACCTATCTCGCCTAAGCGAGATTTTTTGAAGTGATTCTGCGACACTCATCTCGCTTAAGCGAGATTGTGTTGCTTAAGCGAGAACACGAATGCCTGACTTAAGTTGGCAGTGCGGGGAGAACTTATTCATAAGCCTCTTCTCCCCCAAACACTCACTCACAGTCCACTCTTTCTCCACACACTCTGATGCGTCCTGCTCACTCAATTTCTCTAGTTTCACTCTTTAATCTTTTACTCTCTCTGCTAATTTATCTTCAAGGTAAGTTATTCTTCTTTCCATTTCATCTTTCACCAAACAATTCATGTTTTTGTGCTCTTCCAAACCCTAAGGTAGTGCCCATATTCTGTTTGATGCGTTTTGTCCTTGCATTATGGGTTTTAGTGTGAATTGATGTTGGAACAGAATAATGTGGGTTGCCTATGCATGAATTGATTCAAAAATTTCATATTTTAAGAGTGCACCCAAGCTGTTTGATGAAATGCCTGACTTATTTTGTTCTTAGTTGGTCATTTAAGCTTATGGAAATTGTTATTACACTATGATTAACTGACTTGGCATGCTTTTGGTGGATTAATTTTGATCTTTGTAGGTCAATGGCTAGAACAAAGACAACCTCTAGACTTCCCCCACTGAAACCAAAAAAGGGAAGAGGAGAAGACATGCAAGTAGTCCTTCTCCTGGAAGGCCAAACAACAACTTATTTAGAGACCCCCAAACACAGGAAAGGTATGAAAAGATAAAGCATTGGTGCTTTATCAAAGGAAGAAGGGTGGTATTGCTCCCAGACAAATATGATCCATTCTTTAATGGCCTTATCAGGAGGAAATGGATGAAATTGGATGACCCTCTTCCTAAGTTTGATCTAGAGATTGTTAGAGAGCTTTATGCAAATGCCTATTATGTGGACAATCTTGGAGAAAAACGGTTTAAAATTAGAGGCAGGTGGATCAATCAGAATTGAGCAGTCATTAGTGAATTCCTTGGTAATTCATTGCCACTAGAACCAGGGTAACACTATGATTTCACAAGAAAAAGGAGAAGTCAAGAACCTTATGATGAAATGGAAGTTGCACGCCTTATATGCATTTCCAACATATCCTATCAAGTCGGGCCCACTAGAAATCCTCTTAGAATACTTAGAGGGGATATGAACACCTTAGTCCAAGTTTGGATAACATTTTTACTACCAAACATAGTGCCCATCAGCCATGTGTCAGACCTGAATGTGCCTAAATGCCATCTCCTTTATTGCATAATGAGGGAAGATCTCACTTTAGACGTGGCCACCATTATTTATGAAGAAATCCATAAATTTGTGAGATATGAAGTCAACAAAAGAAATGAAAAGGCAAAAGGTGCCTTGGGCTTTCCAGCTTTAATCACAGATCTTTGCCAAGATCAAGGGGTGGAGGTGGAATTAACTGAAAAGATACGACCCTCCATCACTAAGAAATTCATTGAAAATTTTTGTACCCACCCAACGGAAGTGGAGCATCCAGAAGAGCCATAACTATAAAAACAAGTTATGGAACAACCAGCAGATGAAGAACAACAAACAGGTCTCGCGCAACAACCTCAACTCAACGTAAACGATAAATTACTTGAGCAAATGAAGTACTTGAGGTTGCAAATGGAGCACTCCCACCAATAAAATGTCTCCATTCATAGAGGACAACTCCACCTTCAGGAGTACCTCTATCATAATGTCCGCGGACCTTACCGAGGCATGACTCTATCAGAATTCCTTACATATCTACAATGGCCTGGGGAGAGTCCAAATTTCCTAGGAGGAGTGGACCTATTGCAGGTGAGGGACCATCAGGAGCTGCAGACGGACATAACCTTGTTGTTGAGGAAGAGACAAATGGAGTGGACCTTCAGGAGGAGGAGTTCCAGATGGATTTTGATAGGGGGAGATTCATACACAACACCATTCCACCCTTTAGAACTCTATAAATATGGTTTCACTATTCTTTGTTCTTTTGTTTTAAGTACTCTGCAGTAATTAGTAATACTCTATTTTATTTTAGTTGTTTTGGTTAAAATGTGGTTATTTTATTTATTTAGTTAGGATTAACTGCTTTACTTTTTGCTGAATATTTTCAACATAATACTTAGAGGAAGCTAAAATTTTTTGGGAATCATTTTGAAAATCTTTCTTGAGGAAATTGGTTTAAGAGAAATATGATTTCAGTAAGTGTCTTGAGTCTAGAACAACTGAGTGAACTAAACATGTAGGAGAAAGAGGAAAATTTTGGTTGAGTTCATAATTAAACATGATTAGGATATTAGTGCTAGATAGTTAGTCAAGACAATCAGTTGTAACAACAAGTGATAGACCAAGGAAAAAAACTAGAAACCCCAGCGAGTATGTGTTGGTCTCTTGGCAAGCGTACCAAAAGTCAACTGTAGTATAATGATTTAAAGTAGGAGTGTCGAACCCACGAGGAACGAATTCAGTTAAAATAAATAATTATCTCGATCAACATATATATACAAAAATTTTAATTCGATAGATCATTGGTATTTAAACTAATTTGCATAAACAAAATACAGTAAAAACAGAAAATTAGATAAAAATTCAGTAAAAGAATCTGGGATTGAATTTCATCTATCTCCCTTGTCTGTAATCTGGATGAATATAATATATAACATCTGAAAATACCAACATTGATGCACACTCAAAAATCATTTATACCGATCCCTCGTGTATAAAATTCATAAGTTTAGTTTCCTGAATATTGATTCCTCACATATTCAACAAACTATCCGGCATTACGATCGAGTGTTAAAAGCAATTGATATATAAAGATCTATTCCTAGCATCACAGTATATCAAATATCATTGTTCAAATCGGATTTTCAGAAATACTTTCCAGTCAGATCTAAAAATCAAAATCAAAACATCTATTGATCAGATAGAATCAAGCATTAAGAACAGAAAAATAATACCAATATTGAGTAAAACAGAAATGCTATATATAAATATCACCAGATTACATCCAAGTTTGAGTAGATTACATTCAATCCCAAAGGAGAAGATTAGCCACTCATGGTAGCTATCAAATCTGAAGAACTAAAGAAGAAGAAGAAAATATGAACTATTTTTATGCCCCTAGTCACAGCTCTAGTAAGTCTGCAGTTCTTCTTCCAATTCCCCAACTGCTCTGCAGTTCAGAACTTCCACAATATATATACAGTACGAACTCTTGCTTGGGCTACTAAATCTCGCTTGGGCGAGATAGAGTACTTCAGCACGAAGAAAGGGTCTCACTTGGGCCACTCATTCTCGCTTAGGCGAGATAGAGTTCTTCAGGTTGAAGAAAGGTCTCGCTTGGGCGACCATGTTCTTGCTTAGGCGAGAATTGCAAAACTGCTCATGGCTTCTTCACGAAACCTCGCTTAAGCGAGCTCAAGCTCGCTTGAGCGAGAAAGGCGGCAAATGTCTCGCTTAGGCGAGAAGACTTTAGCTTGGGCAAGCCTGTCCTAGCTTGAGCGAAACACCTTAGCTTTGAGCGACCTGTTGCACACTTTCCTTCTCTTTAATCTTTCCTAAAAAACACACAAAATAAGATCAAATGATTTCTTTAAATCAAAACTTGGAAGCATGTGATTGAAACTCATTTGTCTTAGATTTAGGGTGAATCAATATGAAATGAACACAAATTAAAAGCATAAGTGCCAGACTTTGCTATGAATCTTTACTGAATTTTGGCACTTATCAGTATGTGAATCCATAAATAGTTTTAGTGTTTCCATTGTTGTTGTCATGTTGATATTGCTTGAATTTTCATTTTGATAACATCACATTAGAAGCATGGAAATGATTAAGGTAATTTTCGATTAAATTTGTATAACTCAGTGCCAAATAGCCAACCTGTAAATAAGCATCCTTTGTTGACAGCCCATTTGAGCCTAATTGTTGAATTATGTATCTTAACCTTAACTTGAATTATTATCCTTTCCATTTGCACACTTAGGGATAGAGAGCATAGGTGCATTTTATTCAACTATAAGGGTAATTGGTTGGTGGAATTGCACTCAAGGAAGAAAAGGGCTGAGTATTACAATTCACTCTTTAGTATTGTGTAGGAATGTATATATCCACTAAAAAAAGAGTGAATTATGAATGAAAAAGAAACAAGTTGTATATTGAGGTTTGAATTGTTAATTGTGATGAATGGAGAGTAGAAATGGTTTGAATTGTAGCTATGCTCACTTTTCTAAGTTGTGCTTTTGTGATCTTGAAAAACCATAATTCTTGAAAGCCTAGCCTCATCACAACCTTGAAAAGACCTTAAGATCTATGTTGATTGTGTGTTTGTGGTTGGATTGAAAATGACTGGCAATTTTGATTTGTTCAATTTTAGTGGAAAATGAGAGAAACACATGCCTGTGAGATTTAAGATAGAATTTCCCTAGTTAGAATCATTTGTTCTTACAATTGGTTTTCTTGAAAAATTGGTTGCACTCTTATGCTAGTGTTGTTTGATAATTGGATTCACCATTTGTTTCTGATTTTGAATCTGTAGTTTGGAATGCAAAATTTGTCTAGTAAGGAACTGTGAAAATTATTTCTCAATAACCAATTTCAAAGTTTTAGTTTTGAATGGTTGTTACATCTTATTACTTCGCTTGAGGACAAGCAAGATGCTAGGTTGGGGGAGTTGTTAATTGCCCAAAATCAGTAATTTTCATATGGAATGTTGGCACTTTTGTTTGTAATTTGTGTTTATATCATGTTGATCTTCCCTGATCTAGGAAAAATGAGCTTCAATTACATGCTTCCAAGTTTCTACCTAAAGGAAATTATTTGATCCATATTTTGTGTATTTTTCAAGTAAATTAAAGTAGATGAGGAAAGAACTTAAGAAGAGTAAAGGAGAAATCAAGAAACAGAGAAGAAAGGGAAGAATTTGTGTCGTAGGTCGTTCAAATCAAAGGAGTCTCGCTCAAGCTAGAACAATTCTACGCAGTCCACAATCAATAGTATGATTGATAGACTGCAAATCCATTCCTACAAGGTTTAACAACAGAAACACGACAAGCTCACTCCCCAAGGCCCAAAAATCATTTGAAAACCATTGCTCTGATACCAACTGTAACATCCCTAAGGAATCATAAAAAATTTAATTAAATGAAATTAAATCCGATAATATAAAAATTATTCCTCATTTATATATGCACGTTCCCAAAACGCGGGAAAATTAAAGTCGTAAAGTTAAATCATTGTACCGTTTAATAGTTCAAAAACATTACAACTCATAAAAGCCAAAAGGGCTAATGTTCCAAAACATAAGTACAAAAATCCAAATCTTCAAAAGCCCATAACATGATCCCGCTCTCCAATCTCAAGCGTCTCTTGGCTCACCTGTCAAAACATCTGCTCCCGGATAAGAAATCATCTGATCATCGCCACACACACACAGATAGGGTGAGCTATGCATATTAAACAAATTAAATATGATACCCATCCCCATAAAATTTTACAGGTTAATGTTAATTACAATTTATCCACCCCTGATCTCATATTCCTTCCTGAGTCACATGCATGAAACTAGGTCCTGGGATTTTCACTGTGCTTCCACGAAACTATCCCTTTCGTGGTCCAACCCTACGAGCCAATCTTGCTCATAGTCCAACCCTACAGACTCCTCACCTATAGTAACACATCCAAGCTTACACAACTTAGACCCTGACATGCACGCAATCACCATACTATGGACTCCTCGCCCGATAGTAGCCGACGGGAACATCACAGTTCCTTGACCATCGTGCGCCCAACGCATGCAATCACCATACTAAGGACTCCTCGCCCATTAGTAGCCGACGGGAACACAACTACATCCATGCCCATCATGCGTTCAACCACTCAAGCACATCCCAGACCCCTATTGGACTTAGTTCATCAAGCCCAAGCACAAAAGAAGCGAACTTAGTCCTTCAAGTTCACTAATCAAGCAAAAGAAGACAACTATACAGCCACGCAAACCACCTGGTACCGCCTAGACACCGCTAGGCGGATACTGGTAGAAAACCGCTCGGCGGTCACACTCTCACCGCTAGGCACTGCGGCCCAGACAGGACCCGTAATTTTCCGTCACCGCTTGGCGGCCCAATCCTGCTGCCAGGCGCCTCCTGAAGGCAATGTCCACTGCCTCTGGTTTAAATCCCTACCGCCTGGCAGTCTGCCCTGTACAGCCAGGCGCCATACCAGTAGCGGGATGCTACTAGTTTTTGGCACATTTTACAAGTCTTAAGAACTCCAACTTGCAATGCATTATTCACACATCTATCAAAGCACTTAGAACATAATATGGCAACTATCACTACATATATATATGTACAGTTATTTCCGCCCCGAACCCAGTAACTTCTTCCCTTAGCATTCTTTACTTTACTCACCAATTTAGACAATCCACATTTTATTAATGTTATGGTCATCCCATCTACTCCCAACACAATTTCACAGTTTTACAATAACATATTAATGTCATACTCATTCCATCTGCTCCCAACACAATTTCACAGTTTTACAATATCATTCTCAACTTATTATATACACCCAATTATACCGCAAAATGACCCTTTGGTGCACACCCACGCTAACGTGTCCCCCATTCCAAATTTCCAGAAGGAAAACACAATCCGCTAATTCAAACTCACACAAAAAAAAATACCCGCGACAACTCAAGAACGCATCTCACAGCAACCTCGCCAGCACCCTCCACTCTGATGCACCGCCCGGCGGTCACCTATATGCCGTTAGGCGATTCATATCAGTTTTGCGATCTGTCCCATTTTCCAGCATTCACAGTTTTTCATAATCACCCCGAATACAATGTACAGTAAGTCTAACTTGATTACCCTTCCCCTTAGTATCCAGATTTCATATCCTAATCATTGTAATTTCTATTTTCCTGTCTACATGATTAATCACAACAATCATCCACGTTTTTCAACCTTAATCCCCATGAACTCCCCAATTCAATTAAAATTCGTGAAACAGTCCACCAATGACAATTTTACAGACCATAATCCAGCATACCAATGACAATCGTATTACCAGAATCTCTCCCAAGCCTCTCCCATCAAGAAAAACACCAAAGATCAAGAGAAACTGGGCAGGTTAGTTCGTGTCGCCTGGCAGACTGCACTTAACCGCCAGACGGTGCATATCAAAAACCCAGAAAACAAGCGTTGGAAGCATGAGCCGCCTGGCGGACCTTCAACGCCGCTAGGCGATTTCTGGAAATTTCCAAAAATTCAACAGAGTTCGACACAACTCAGAATACACATTGCAATCATCCAATAAAACACGAAAACATACGATTATTGTCAAAACATAAGTAGAAGCTCCCCTAACCTGTTAATCCTTGCTCAGTTTGAAGAATCAAGGCTTCTCTTGTGTCACCAATAGTCCCACCTTAGCCTTCTCCCAATGCACTTGATGCTCTTATCAATTCCACATGAAAACTCACCTTCAGACTCTCTTTTCCACTGTCAAATTCGTTTTTCCTACTACCCTTTCACGTTTTCCTCTCTTTCTTCTCCAAAACTACACTAATTAGACCATTAACTAAGCCTTAATGCTTGTTAATGTTAGGGAAAACGAAAATGCTTTCAATTAGGTGTTAATGATCATTGAAAGGCTATTATTGGCTGCCTTCCCAACCCACTAGGTTGTCCTTCTTGCAGCTAAGGTTTTCTCTGGCCTTTCATATTCATGCCAAAAGAAAATTTGCCAAAAAGAAAGTTAAATTCATTCTTAACAAGGTTTGAACCCACAACCCCTCAATTACCAAGTCAATACATAACCAATTCAACCAATTCATGTTTCATGATAATTCCTATAATTTTAGGATTACATTATCACGTTTCACATTCAAATATACATTAAAATAATACAAAAGTTAAAATAACATACAATTGGCATACACAGGTCTTGAACCCATGTCCTCTCACATAATTAAGTACTCTCAACCACTTAAGCTAGTACTTTTCCACGTCATAGTACTCCGCATTAAATGCCTTAAAGACTCCTATTACCCGCATTTATTAAATAATTATTTAATTAATTATTTAAATTTCTCGGGTCTTACATATAGCGTTTCTATTTCTACTCAATATTGGTATTATTGTTCTGTTCTTAATTCTTGATTCTATCTGAGCAATAGATGTCCTGGCTTTGATTTTTGGATCTGACTGGAAAGTAAAATCTGATTTGAACAACGATACTTGATATACTGTGATGTTAGGAATAGATCTCAATATATCAATTGCTTATAACACTCGACCATAATGCTGGATAGTTTGCTGAATATGTGAGGATCAATATTCAGGGAACTAATCTTATGAATTTTATATGTGAGGAATCGGTATAAATGATTTTTTGGTGTTGAATCAATATGGTATTTTCATGTTATGTATTTTATTCATCCAGATTATAAACAAGGGAGATAGATGAAATTCAATCCCATTTTCTTTTACTGAACTTTTCTAAATTTTCTATTTTTACTGTATCACTTTATGCAAGTTATCTTTACTGAATTTTGGCACTTATCAACTCCCTCCAACCTAGCATCTATTTTGTCCTCAAGCAAAGTAACAAGATCAACAACCATTCAAAACTAAAACTCTGAAATTGGTTATTGTGAAATCATTTTCACAGTTCCTTACCAAACAACTTTTGCATTCCAAACCACAGATTCAAAATCAAAAGCAAATGGTGAATCCAATTATTAAACAACAGTAGGATAAGAGTGGAGCCAATTTTTCAGGAAAACTAATTGTAAGAACAAGTGATTCTAACCAAGGATATTCTCTCTTAAATCTCACAGGCATGTGTCTCTCTCATTTTCCACTAAATTTCAACAAATCAAAATTGCTAGTCATTTTCAATCCAACCACAAACACACAATCAACATGGATCTTAAGGTCTTTTCAAGGTTGTAATGAGGCTAGGCTTTCAAGAATAATGGTTTTTCAAGATCACAAAAGCATAACTTAGAAAAGAGAGCATAACTACAATTCAAACCCAATTTCAATTCTACTCTCCATTCCTCACAATTCAGACCTCAATACACCAAGTTTCTTTTTCATTCATAATTCACCCTTATCTCTTTTTGTTCTTTTCTTTTCTTTCCCTTTTTTCTTGAGTAAATATATACATTCCTACACAATACTAAAGAGTGGATTATGATACTCAGCCCTTTTTCTTCCTTGAGTGCAATTCTACCAACCAATTACCCTTACAGTTGAATAAAATGCACCTATGCTCTATATCCCTAAGTGTGCAAAAGGAAAGGATAATAATTCAAGTTAAGGTTAAGGTGCATAATTCAAACAATTAGGCTCAAATGGGCTATCAACAAAGGATAATTATTTATAAGTTGGCTATTTGGCACTGAGTTATAAATTCAACAAAATTGCCTTAATCATTTCCATGCTTCAAATGTGATGTTATCAAATGAAAATTCAAGCAATATCAACTTGTCAACAAACAGTAGAAACACTCAAGCTGTTTAAGGATTCACACACTCACTGGGTTTTCTGGTTTATTTCCTTGGTATCTCACTTGTTGTTACAAATGATTATCTTGACTAACTATCCAACACTAATATCCTAATCCTGTTTAATTATGAATTCAACCAAAATTTTCCTTTTTCACCTTTGTGTTCAGTTCACTCAATTGTTCTAGACTAAGGATACTTACTGAAATCAGATTTCTCTTTAACCAATTCCCTCAAGAAAGATTTTCAAAATGATTCCCAAATTTTTTTTGTTGTCTCTAAATATTATGCACAAAATACTAAGCCAAAAAGTAAAGTTAAACAGTTAATTAACTAGATAATATAGCATTCTAGCCAAAACAACTAAATCAAAATAGTACTAATTACATAAATACTACAAAATACTAAAAGAAAAAGAACAATGAAACCGTATTTATAGAGTTTTGAAGGGTGGAATGGTGCTGTGAATCAATCTCCTCCAAAATCAATCTCTTCCTCAATGTCTACTCCATATGTATCAGCAACAAAGTCATCTTTGTCCGCAGCTCCTGATGGTCCCTCACCTGCAGCAGGTCCACTTCCCCCTAGGAAAATAGGACTCTCCCCAGGCCACTGTAGATAAGTTAAGAAGTATGGTGGAGTCATGCCTATGTATGGTGCGCAGACATTCTAATAGAGGTACTTCTGAAGGTGGAGTTGTCCTTTATGAATGGAAGCATTTTGCTGGTGGGTGTGCTCCATCTGCAACCTCAGATATCTCATATGCTCAAGCAATTCATTGTTCATGTTGAGCTGAGGTTGTTGTGTGGGCCTTGTTTGTTGTTCTTCCATTACTGGTTGGTCTTCAACTTGTTGGTCCAGCTGGGGCTCTTCTGGCTGCTCCAAGTCCTCTGGGTGGGTACAAAAATGTTCAATGAATCTCTTGGTAATTGAAGGTCGTATCTTTTCAGTTAACTCCACCTCCACCCCTTGATCTTGGCAAAGAGCTATGATTAAAGCCGGAAAACCCAAAGCACCTTTTGCCTTTTCATTCCTTGTGTTGACTTCATATCTCACAAATTTGCGGATTTCTTCAGATATAATGGTAGCCACGTCAACACTGAGATCTTCCCTCATTATGCAATAAAGGAGGTGACATCTAGGCACATTCAAGTCTAACATGTGGCCAATGGGCACTATGTTTGCAAGTAAGAATGTGGTCCAGACTTGGGCTAAGGTTTTCATATCCCCTCTTAGAATTTTGAGAGGATTTCCAATGGGCCTGACTTGATAAGATCGGTTGGCAGCGCATATAAGGAGTGTCACTTCATTTTCATCATAAGGTTCATGACTCCTCCTTTTTCTTGTGAAATCACAGCGTTGCCCTGGTTCTAGAGGTAGTGGATTACCAAGAAATTCACTAATGGCTGCTCGATCATAAATGACCCACCTCCCCCTAACTTTAGACCTATTTGCATAAAACTCTGACAATCTTTGGATCAAATTTGGGAAGCGGGTCAGCCAACTTCATCCAATTCCTCCTGATAAGGCCATTCAATAATGGGTCATATTCGTCCAGGAGTAGTACCACCTTTCTTTCTTTGATAAAGTCCCATTGCTTTATCTTTTCATATCTTTCTTCTCTTTTGGGGTCTCTAAACAAATTACTATTTGGCCTTTCAGGAGAAGGGCTACTTGCATGTCTTCTCCTCTTCCTTTGTTGGGTTCAGTATAGGGAAGTCTAGATGTTGTCTTTGTTCTAGCCATTAACTTGCAAGGATGAAAATTAACCCACCAAAAGCATGTCAAGTCAGCTTTCACAAACTTAAAGGACCAACCAAGAACAAAATTAAGTCAAACATTTTGTCAAACAGCTTGGATGCACTCTTAAAATATGAAATTTTGAACCAATCTGTGCATAAACAACCCACATTACTCTATTATAGCATCAATTCATATTAAAACTCATAATATAAACACAAAACGCAACAAACAGAACATGGGCACTATCCTAGGGTTTGGAGTGTACAAAACCGTGACTATGCTTGGTGAAATTGAAGAGAATGAGAAGTAGAACTTACCTTTGGAGTGGAATTAGCAAAGGGAGGAAGAGAATTGTGAGTTAAAATGCAGAGAAATGAATGAGTGAAGGTGCGCCCAGAGTGAGAAAGAGAGAATGTGAGCGAGGGTTTGGGGGAAAGAAAACTGAGCGAGTTCAGCCCCTGTCCTCACTTAAGCGGGATTTCTCGCTCAAGCGATAGAATCTCGCTTAAGCGAGATGAGCGTGAGAGAAATATTAAAAAAAAATCTCGCGCAGGTGAGAAAGTTGAATTTTGGTCCAGGGCATTCTCACCCAGGCGAGCCATGTCTCGCTTAAGCGAGATTATCAAAGAAAAATTTTGGTTTGGTTTTCTGCATATCTCGCCCAGGCGAGAAAGTTGAATTTTGGGCGAAAATTTGGCAGTTTTACAGAGCACAAATTTTTGCCACTTTTCTCAATTGAGATCAACTTGTACTCACTAAAACCATGATCAATTCAGTGCAATTAAACCAGAAACACATATCAAACCATTCTTCAATCAATTCTCTACCATTTCAAAAGGTTTCACAATATCAAACTAAAGATCAAGCTATCAAACTCAAATTTCACAATTTGGCCAAAACAAGGCAAGTTTTAGCATTCAATGAACTCAATTCTGGCACCAAAACTCATTCTCATGCTTAAAACACCAGTTTTGTTTGAAAACACCAAAAGTGCATGGTTTGCCTTATTGAGACGATTAGATACTAAAAACTCACCTTTTTACACATAAACATAGAATTATAAACACAAACACATAATTACATACACAAACACATTTAATCACACAAGATGAAATTGAAGTGCAAGAACATAATCAAAACACTGGATTGCCTCCCATGAGTGCAGGATAGCTCTTAGGATTTTGATGGCTACCATGAGTGGTTAAACTCCTATCTTAGGATTGAATGTAATCGACTCGAACTTGGATGTAATCTGGTGATATTTATATATAGCGTTTCTGTTTCTACTCAATATTGGTATTATTGTTATGTTCTTAATTCTTGATTCTATCTGAGCAATAGATGTCCTGGTTTTGATTTTTGGATCTGACTGGAAAGTAAAATCTAATTTGAACAACGATACTTGATATACTGTGATGTTAGGAATAGATCTCAATATATCAATTGCTTATAACACTCGACCATAATGCTGGATAGTTTGCTGAATATGTGAGGATCAATATTCAGGGAACTAATCTTATGAATTTTATACGTGAGGAATCGGTATAAATGATTTTTTGGTGTTGAATCAATATGGTATTTTCATGTTATATATTATATTCATCCAGATTACAAACAAGGGAGATAGATGAAATTCAATCCCATTTTCTTTTACTGAACTTTTCTAAATTTTCTATTTTTATTGTATCACTTTATGCAAGTTATTTAACAATCAATGATGTATCAAATTAAAATCTTTGTACATATGCCGATGGAGATAATTATCTATTCCAACTGAATCCGTTCCTCGTGAGTTCGACACTCTTACTTAAAAATCATTATACTACAATTGACTTTTGGTACGCTTGCCAAGAGATCAACGTGAACCAAATATTCTAAGATGGTTCACCTAGATTTCTTTTGGTGCTTTATCCTTCAACTTCTTTGTAGGGCACTTGTTCAATGCATAAACAATAGTGGATATTGCTTCTCCCAAGAATGAGTGTGGTAGTTTCTTCTAGTTTAACATGTTTTAAAGCATATTGAGAATAGTTTTGTTCCTTCTCTTTGCCAAGCCATTGTGTTGAGAAGTACAGGGAGTCATGACTTCATGTTCTATACCATTCTTTGCACAAAAATTCTTGAAGGCTTTAGAAGTGTATTCTCCCCCTCCATATATCATGAGATTTTTAATAGCCTTCTCACTATGTTTCTCAATAGCAACCTTGAATCTCTTGAAGATTGTTAAGACATCACTCTTAGCCTTTATCATATATAACCACATCATGCGACTATACTCATCTATAAAAGAAACAAAGTACTTATTTTGTCCTAAAGAAGATACTTCAAAAGGACCACATACATCAAAATATACTACATGCAACAATTTAGTAGCTCTCATATGAATGTGAGACTTGAAAACATTTCCTGGTTGTTTTCCAAACAAACATTCTTCACACATTTTTTCAGGTATAGAGATATTAGGTAATACAATCACCATTTTCTTGTCCGTTAATTGCTTCAAACTCTAGAAATTTGAATGGTCAACCCTCATTTGCCAAATCCAATTTGATTTGTCTCTGAAGCATTAACTTTCCACCTTGTGCAGTTTGGTTTGAAATGTTCTATTCTTTGACAAAAATGACTTTAACACCAATCTTTTTCTCAAGTCATAAATCTTCAGAAGATTATCCTTCATGGTGACCGAGAAGCCTTTCTCAACTAGAAACATATAATACATTCTCAATGATTGTTATCTTGTCTCCATCTCTTTCGATCACAATGTCACCAACACCTGCAACTGTTATGGTGCTATCATTAGCAAGCCTTACTTTGCTCTGTCATTATTTGTGCCCAGTTGTGTGATTGTTTTTCAACAACTTTGTTGACACTTTACGACAATAATTTCAACTCATGGGCCTCCAGCAATGGAGCTCTTCTACCTTCATCTTTTCAATGTTCTTAGACTCTTCTATTGCGACTACAATGTAGTCGAACTTGGAGGATAATGTCCACAAGATTTTCTTCACCATATTCCGTTTTGTCACCACTTCTCCACATGCTCTTATGGAATTCACTAGCAACTGAAGCTTCTCGACCAAGCATGAATAACAATTCATGTCTTTTGAGGGACTGCAACTTTACTTTCTTGGTCTTCTCAGCACCTCCATATGCTCTTTGCATAACATCCCAAGTCCCCTTAGCTGTCTTGACTTTGAAATTTTCTCAAAGTTGATAAGATCCACACACTGATGGAGAAGACGTGTCTCAAAGTTCATTCTTATCACTCAGTGGTCATGGTCATAATTTCTGCCATCCAGAATTGGCAAGGTAGACAGAAATTTTTTTCCTACGTTTAAAGCCATCACTAGCGTATAAGGTCCCAGTCTTCTTTGCTCTAAATACCACTTGTTAGAAGAAGGCAAATGAAGAATAGAGAGATATTTCTAAGTATACCTCAGTTTTATTACTGTACAAATGGTTTTACAAGTATGACTCTATTTATAGAGCCAACTACAACATACAACCTTTACTTGAATTAGTTACAACAGTGAATAAATTTAAATTTGTGCATATGTTAAAGCTAGTCTTCCTCCCAATGACTTCTCCGTAGAGAACATACCCGTCTGGTTTATTAACAAAAATTGTAGTCTTATACAATTGTTTTCATTCTACCATACAATTTGAACTGGTTTCCGTAAGATGATATCAACTATTCTTGCACGTCTATAAATGAAATTAAATGTGACTCAACGATAAACTATAAAATCCAAAAAAAAAAAGCAGGTAAGCAACCATCATGATCATGCTACATATAACATTCAAGTCAAATCAGGAACATTCATTTTTGGAGGCTTTTTCAGCAGCTAGTATAAATAATCAATAAACTAGTGTTAGAACTTTGATTCTGGAAACTGATTCAGTGCTCGTGGAGATCTATCTATGCAGTTTGTTTGGAGTGAAAATAGCTAGCCTCTTAATATCAGCAACAACTAGTTGTGGCATCGTTGGCTGGCTTGTCCTTAAATATGTTCTTTTTACTCTTAGCGCCCTCTGCTATGAGGCTAGGCGTATCCAGAATCTGGTGCACATACATAACAATAAAAAAGTTAGCCATTTTCTATGATATTAACAGTTGATTATCACGGTTCATAGAATGCTTATCCGTTTCCAAGTTTCCCATGTTATGGACCAGAGTTATCTCTCTCTCTCTCTCTCTCTCTCTATATATATATATATATATATATATATATATATATATATATATGTGTGTGTGTGTGTGTGTGTGTGTGTGTTACTCATCATACCTTTAGAACAAGTTCTTCAAAGCATTGTTGTACGTTAACTCGAGTTTTAGCGCTGCATTCGATAAATAGGCAACCACACTCCCGGGCAAAGTCTACTGCCTCTTTCTTGGTTACAACTCTATCACTCTCCTGAAAAGAAAATGTTATCCACATGCATGTCATGTCCTCTAACGAAGACCGTGAAAATAAATATTTAGTGATGGTGACAGGTTCTAATATCACACACAAATCCAAGATTTGAAATAGTCTTATATCGACGGAACAAATTGAAAATCAGATTTGCAATGGTAACCTATTGCCGATGAACCAAGTTAGTTCAAGATTTCTATTAAACTAAATACAACAAGCCATGCAAACAAACCTTCCTACGTATCTTTCTTTAAAACAAAACTAATACATAAAGAATCCTCCTAGAGGAAAGAAGATAAGCAATTAAGGTTAGGAATCAAGAGGACTCAGAAGTCAAAAGTACTCAACTAAAAACAAAACATAACTAAGACAAGATTAGCCGAAAACTGCTCCCCAATAACGGTATACATCTATCATTGAAAACCAAAAAATGTATAATGTTGAGTATATATAATTTTTTTTTACATGAATGAAGATTAATTAGAAGATGAAGAGAGAGCATATAGTTATGCATAGTAATTAGTCTCAAATAACAAATGCTTTATGGCTTGGCCTAAGAGTACCATTAGTTGTATAGTGCATAGGATGACTGCTATTCTAAATTTTTATATAGAGATTAATTAAGTTATGGTATGTACATAATAGGTTTTATTTTACTCAATGAGGTCAGCTATACAGAACACTTAATATCATTGGACTAATATTAAAAACAATTAAAAAAATAACCAAGAGTTCATGACATTCATAATTAATAATATCTCATAGGTTTTAAGCAAAAGAAACAAGTGAGAATAGGTGCTCAACAGAGAAAAATTCATGAGATGATCTTGAGTTCAAAGTAGAGAAAACATTAGTTGGTGGTTTTTATTGGAGATGAGCAGTGTTAAGACAAATATGATTAGACGCAACTCCACACATTAGTTAATAAGTGTAACCCCTCTTTGACTATAACAAGTAATACCAAGATTTGGTATATCTAATAAGTTTATTAAGTGTGAATCAACCTAAGATTGCTTCTAGTCCAAATAGATGTTGTTTGACTTTCATTGGATGTCTTAGAGAACCAACAAACAACCAAATACTAGATGTCAAATAAACAGAGGAAATAGAAGTCTCATGAGTTATCATCAAATTATCCTAATTTGGATGTTATATAAAGAAACATTAGATGACTTATACAAAAGCATTAGAAGGTTGATGTGTTAAACAGTTATGATCTCTACATACAACTTCAATAGCATAGTGGACGCTCAAGAAGGTTATCCACATGTTTTAAAAGAACAAACTTAAAAACTTCAAAGATCTTGACACACGCACAACCTACTTCCTGAGCAACTAATGCTCGTTACTATGTAGCCAATACAATCAACATAGTTACATAGATTAAACATATCTTTTTACTCAACAAAAGGAGTATAACAGCGAGGTGTCAGTAAGAATTCAAACATATATTTTGAAAAGCTCTAATACCAAGGACAACACATAAGCGCTAGGTCACTGATGCAGACCGCCGCAAACAAATAATATAAAGATAGAAAAAAACTAGGTAAAGGTGGAATGGATACGGTAATAGTATTATTTATCGCTGAAATCGGCAAAAAAGAAGAAGATGTACTAGAAAGGATACGTCTTTCTAATACCCCAGAGCACTGCTCCTTACAGAGTAGCGTAACAACTACTCGGTCCAACCATAACACGTTCCTCCCCTCCCTCTACTCTCGTACCTCCTTAATAAAAGGGATTCTATTCTCTCTCTATAACTAATTCTTTTTGCCAACTCATTTTTTTCCTTTTCTTTTGTAAACAATCCACTCTTTGGGCTTTGTGGTTGCTTCTTGGACAATCCTTTCTTACGGCCCAATGCTTACTACTCAATCCCCATCATTGCCCCCTCCATTAATAGTAATCTTGTCCTCAAGATTCAAATGAGGAAATTGGCTACGTATGACCACAACATCTTCCCAAGTGGCTTCTTCAATTGGTTTTGCAGCCCACTGTATCAACCACTGTTTTACTTGTTCACCCTTTTTAACCACTACTCGCGAAGCCAACACTGTGATTGGAACCCATGTGTCAACACAATCCCCTCCCAAGCCTGTAGGTAATTCAGACTGCACTTGGTAGTTTCCTATCGCCTTTTTTAGCAAAGACACATGAAACACAGGGTGAATTCTAGCTGTCTCCGGTAACTTCAAGCGGTAAGCTACAGTTCCCACGCGACCAATAATTTCAAAAGGCCCATAATACCTTGCAGACAATTTGGCATTAATTCTGGATAGGACAATTTTTTGTCTGTGAGGTCTCAATTTCAAAAACACCCAATCTCCTATGTCGAAATTGCGTTCTTTCCTTTTAAGGTCAGCCTGATTTTTCATACGCTCCTGAGCCCTCTGTAAATGGTGTTTGAGCTGTTTCAAAGCCCCATCTCTGTCTAAATTCTCCCGTTGAACAACTTCCACTCGTATTTCCCCTTGAGATCCCCGTATTAACGATGGGGGCTTCCTGCCATACACCACTTCAAAAGGAGTGGTTTGTGTGGACTCATGGAATGTAGTATTGTACCAATACTCCGCCCAAGGTAGCCAATGACACCATTCTTTAGGTTGATCAGTCACAAAACAACGCAGGTATGTCTCGAGGCAGCGATTGATGACTTCCGTTTGACCATCCGATTGTGGGTGATAAGTTGTTCCCATGTTTGGAGTCGTGCCCTGCAACCTGAAAAACTCTTTCCAGAATTGACTCATAAAAATGGGATCTCTGTCGCTCACAATTGAGATAGGAACATCGTGTAACCTCACTATTTCTTTCACAAACACCTCAGCCAAAGTTTTTGCAGTATAAGGGTGTTTTAACGGAAGAAAATGAGCATATTTAGAAAGTCTGTCCACTATGACAAATATAGCTTCATACCCTTTAAATTTTGGCAGCCCCGTGATGAATTCCATCGAAATATCATCCCATACTCGCGCTGGAATGGGTAGTGGCTGCAAGAGCCCTCCCGGGGACGTCGCAAGATACTTCTGCCTCTGGCACGTATCACAAGAGCGCACATACTCTTGAACTCTTTTTTTCATGCCTCTCCAGTACAAATTAGCTGCCATCCTTCGATATGTTCTATAATACCCCGAATGTCCGCCTTGAGGGGTTGAATGGTATTCTTCCAACAACTTTGGGATCCAAGCAGAATTTTCGGAAAGCACCAATCTGCCCTTGTAGAAAAGAGCCCCTTGTCTATACTCAAATCCCGCCGCCTCTCTTTCTCCCCTATTGATCTGGTCAATAACTTCCTTAAGCTTAATATCATTATGGACTTCCGAAAGGACAATATGGCAATCCAACCACATTGGAAAATGTGTTAATACTCGCAATTCTCCCTCGTCTATCTTCCGAGATAAAGCATTCGCCCCTTTGTTTTCACTTCCCGGTTTATAAACAATGTCAAAGTTGTATCCTAACAACTTAGCCATCCAATTTTGTTGATTGCCTGTGATGACCTTTTGCTGCAATAATTGTTTTAAACTTTTATGATCTGTAGTGACCAAAAATTTTCTGCCCAACAAGTAAGGACACCAATGATTTATAGCCAAAGCAATTGCCATCAACTCTTTCTCATAAGCTGATTTGCTCAGATTTCTTGTTCCCAAAGCCTTGCTGAAAAAAGCTATTGGGTGTTTATTTTGCATGAGTATGGCTCCG
>Ga0214543_1005026_pt1 | contig 24717 bp, 6 predicted proteins | sample CNSS2metaG_FD_160094 | JGI IMG/M metagenome (GOLD analysis project Ga0214543, IMG submission 160094) | Root nodule microbial communities from cowpea collected in UCLA plant growth center, Los Angeles, California, USA - CNSS2 | ecosystem: Host-associated > Plants > Roots > Nodule | place: USA... | reverse complement strand
ATATTTATTAAAAAAAAAAATAAAAAACAAGATAAAAAAAAAAAAAAAAAAAAAACGAGTAATCCAAATTTCTCAAAAACAGGGTGTTTTAGATGAAATAAGGATTGGGATCTGAAAAGCAGAAAAAGATGAAATATTTGTTGTGAGAGATGAAGGAGAAAGTTGGATTTGGTCCCGATTGATGTTGTTGTATGGAGTGTAGTGCATGAAATTAAATTGAAATGAATGAATGAATGAATCGTATTTGTTGGTGAGACATCGAAGAGAGTGAGGAGAGACAGGTGAATCGCAATCCCGAGAAAACCACCTTAACCTCAGTGTTTTACTCATTCCTAAGCCATCGTCACACGTGGGAGTGGGACACACGGATTCACGTGTTAGTGTCACCGTTTTGATGCTCGAGCCTTTTACTTTCCCCATTTTCATCAACTTTTCCAATTTCACCTCTCTTCTCTCCACTCAAATCTTCAAAATCAAAATTCATCTCATTTACAATTCCAAGTTTTATAATTTTATCTATTGGAACACACTCACAAACTTTTACAACCAATTCGAGTGGATCTTATAAGGCTCTACTATGTTTTGGTTAATGATTTACTATGCAATAAATTATAGTTTAAGTAAGTTTTAAATTTGCGAAAAATTTAAATATTTTTAATTGAATTTAAATATTTAAATATTTTTAATTGAATTTAAAAATTTAAAACTTGAAGTCTCAACAAATTGAAAAAATTTAGTACGTAACAAAATACTCTAATTTATTATGGACTAGTAAACCATTAATTATGTAATAAAAAACAAAAAGTAAAATTCTCATAATGATGTTGTAAAAACGATCTTATATAATAATTATTTAGTTTGAACGATCTGGTATATGACATTGAAAATGTAATTAAAATGTGGAAAAGTAATAACTCATAAATGTGGTGGCAAACATTACATAATAGAAAGAAAGAACTTTTTCTATTTTAGAACACCAAAATCTTTCTTTCTTATAAGCATACTTATTAGTGTTGTTCATGCGCCCACCACTACATGAAGACGTTAACAATTCGTGCTTTTTCATACATAAAGGTTCTGTTTACAAGCTCAAATCAATTTATATTTTATGCAACTTCCTTAAAAGCTTGTTAGGTCTTATATGTACTTAGTATTATTATTTTTATTCCATTTGGTTAATCAAATGTGTGACAGATGCATCCATCATGATGCATGGCAATGATCCCATTTGGCAACAGAAAATGTGTAACTTAGTTGTGTTAGTCAAAGGTGATGGGATGAGCACCAGAAGCGTCAAAGATCCCCATAATAACATTCTTCACCTTTTCAAAACTCACCCTTTTGGATTTCTGCATGAACCATTAAACATTTTAATCTTGCAATGCTATTCAAAGGACAATGATAATGATTACTCAGAAAAATAGACCATTCTTCATTTTCTAAAACACTTTTTATCCTACCATTCAACCATAAATTATTATGAATTGTAAGTTTCTTGTTCGATTTTCTTTTTTAAGTTACATACAACTTTTAAATTGCATAAAACTCTAATTGTTTGGTGGAAATCTCACGTCAATCAAAAACTAATTTATAATATATAAATATATATAAATTTTACTTTATAAGTCAAATATAAATATATGTAAATTTTACTTTATAAGTTATTTTTTTTAGATTGAATTATATTTAAAATCCACTCTTTAACGTGGTATCAGAGTCTTGAATTAAAGTTTATCCTATAAAGATTTATTATTTGTTGGGTCTATCGTATCATTCACTATCGGACCATTCATTAAATTTTAATCTCATGCTCAACATGCATGTTTCAGCCTGAGAGAGTGTATTGGAAGTTGCATATTAGCTATGATAAGACTAATTTATAATATATAAATCAGTACAAATTTTACTTTACAAGCGATTTTTTGGAATTGATTTAGGTTCAAAGTGTACCACTCACTCATTACCAAATAAATATAAACTACTGAAATTGTAAAACAAATTTATATTATAATTAATCATAAGTTCTCATGTATGTCAAGTGTTTAAGAGCACATATAATTTTTAAATATAATAAAATAAAGTATATAATTCGGTATAGAATTTGTAGTGTAAATTTATAATACAAGATCGATTTAAGCTTGAATTCACAACGTTTGATATCCCTGATTTTTAGTATAAGAAGAAGATATATGTTTAAGATTCTATACAAAGTATAGACGTGGTTAAGACAGAATTATCAACGTATATTTAAATCCATATATAAATTTTACATTAAATAGGCATAAAAGTGGTTTAAGATAAAAGAATCTAGTTAATTGGAATTGAAGATTTGGTGGGTCTAAGAGGTTTCAGTACAAGAAAACTTAGATAATAATCAGTTTTAATGACAAATGATAGTAAGTTATTACAGAGATAAATTTATATATCAATTTACAAAATAAAATTAGATAGTTAACATTATGAATAAAAAACTATAATTATTTGCTAAATTAATCACTAATAAATTAGGGATTAATTTAAAAATTTATTTATTTAGTAGCCAGAACTTTGGTAACTAATTTTTAGTAATCAATTTATAACTAATTTTTTTGATAGCTAAAACTTTGAAAACTAATGTTTAGTGATCAAATTATAAACTAATTCTTTTGATAGTTAAAATCTTACTAACTAAATTTTAAAAATAAATTATAATTTTTTATTCATAACATAATTATTTTAATAATTTATAATTTTTTTATTTTATAAATTGACATTCGCTATACTCTTTAATAATTTTTTATCATCAAAATTAATTATAAAAAAAAAATCTTATACTGTATTATCTCGTAGGCGCATCTTTTTAAACATTTCCGGGCTCTATCTAATGGGTTAAAAAACATGGTAATGGAATGGGTATATATGAGCTTGGTATTTGTGTTCTTTTTTTCTTCGTTGCACCTTCTTTATTTCAATATTGAAAGTAATTCTGTTTGTCTAGATTTATACTTGAAAATTTCACTTTTTCCTGAACCATTGAACATCACATATTCTTTTTTCCATAAACACTCTCACTTTTCCCATGGAGTTCTACATTATTCTATGGAAAATAAAAGAAAACAATCTTTAGCTAAGATTATCCTATAAAAGGAGATAATCAATATGAGGGGTTAGAGAGTAATCTTAAAATATAGGGATTGCATGTTTTGAAATTACTTCCAGTAAATTTTGTTCAAAACTCCTCCATAAAAGCTTAAGTATGTACAACATTTTGTTGTCTTTAAGGACTTAAATGACACTAACATTAATTTAACCTGCTCCAGTAAAAAAGAAAAATTAAAAGTGATCACAGTAAAGCAGAGTAATTATGATGGTATCAAGGTATTTGTGCTGCATGGTACACCATAAAACAAATTTATAATACATTCACTTTCTCTTTACTTCTTCACTTTCAATACATTATAATCATCAGTAAAGTTTATTGATTCAGAGTTGTTATTCTTATTTTAATGAGTAAGATAGTAAAATATAAGTTGTATTTAAGTAAATTATTTTGAAATATCAACATAAGTATTTTATTTAAGTCAATTATTAAAATTATCTTTATAAAAATAAAATAATTTTATGAAAATCTTATAGATAAATTTGTTTATCGAGTTGAGATGAATGATTAAGTAATAGAATTTGTAGTATAGTTGGAGCCCCATGGCATCATGAATCTCATACCATTTATAAGAATCTTCTGAACCTTCTTCCAAACCGATCGTTAAGCACATTTTAGTATCCCTTCTCTCTTCTTATAAACACTAATTATATTACTTCCTCACAAAAACCTTTAGTTTTCTTCTCTATTTATTTCATTTGCTTCAGAACCTTCTCTTATCGCTCGGTCAAAAATGATAATCTGCTAGTGCATGCTATACCACTTTTCTTCGTACAAATAATCATAATATAATTTCATAAGGTTACTTTTGTGTTATTATGCCTGGTGTAACACTATTACGAAGGCAATAACCATCTATAATTCCTTATGAAGCATTTTGATTTTCAAAGAATTTAGGTTGATCATTAAAGTACGAGTCTTTTATTAACATATTTGTTGAGGAAATTTGTTTTGAGCAAAAAAAAAAATTAACTACCTCTACATAATAATAATAATAATAATAATAATAATACCTGTATATACGATAACCTGAGTCTTGTATTTAACTTAAACTAGAGCTGGAGTTTTGTTGTTTATAAAAAAACTAGGTTACTTCTATTAACAATATGAAAATAAAAAAATGTTTTCACAACTGTAGTGCTGTGCACATAAAAAATGATAAGATAACAATTATACACAATAATATGATATAAATTAGTATGAAATCTAGCATGCTCAAACTACAAGACTAATTGCCAAAAAATTAGTTCCAACTTACTATTTTCATCTTTAATAATTTAAAATCATGGTTCCATTAAAGAATCGTAAGTTTGTACTAAATTTTACCTTCAAAATAGGCCTCTAAAGAAAAAACAACATTCTATGCTTTGTGTTTTACTAATGAATAAGAACATTTGTCAATGAAAAAACATTTAACATCTTGAAATTTAATAACTTTTTATTTAGTAATTTGTTTTTTCATAAATGAATAAATAATCAAAGTTGGTATCCAATTTGTTCAAAATCAAGAGATTGTTCAAGGTACTCAATAGCTACCAATTAAAATATTAGATAAAGACTAATAACACAAGGCATTGAGATAATAACGAAATCTTACCAACAAATATTTTCATTCTAAGAAACCTGAAGACCAAAGTGCGGAACCACATGCCTAGAAGAATGTTACCTTTCAGCCAGTGGCATATAATGAACGATTCTGTAGCTCAATAGTCAGCCGAATCATTCACCAGATGCCGGTAGTACCCGTGTTGTTTGCAGAGACTTGGCAAAATTCACTATGTCGAAAACATAAAAATACACAACCACATTGACAAGAAAATTATGTAAGTATATCTTCCATAATGCATTTCACAACACTAATTAAGCCGAGCGTCCTCAACGAATTAAAAACAAGTCCTCCAGATTTACTGACGACTACATACCTGATGGCAAATCATCATGAATGCTGAAATGAGCCCAAAACGAAGAGCAGAATAAATTCGATAAATGTGGGAAAGCCCATAAATCACTTACAGGAAGAGGCAAAACTTAGAATAACAAACAAGCTTAATCTCTAATAAACGTGAACAGAAATAGGGCATAATTGAAACAAAAATATACTGTACATTAATTTGCTGAATTCGCTCCTGCGAACCAAGAATAGGGTCCACTGGTGTCGGTCTAACTTTTGATACAAACAAGATTTACCATCATGTCCATGTCACTCCAGAACAGCAACTTCCTGGTCAACCCTCCAGTAATTTGCATCATTGAATTCCTTTATTCCAGGACCACCCTCATCAGAACTTTCTTTTTCTGGCACTTTAGAAACCATGTTTCTTTTCAATGGTCCTGCCTCTCCAACTATCCCTTCTTTCAAAGCCTGTTCCATAGCCTTCTCGGTGCCCTCTAATTCTACACCTACAAATTCAACATCTTCTTCGAAGAGTGATGGTACTGCTATTGATCTTTGACTCGAGTCAACACTCCCATCAATTGAATCTTTAGGGGTTGGTGACCTGTTTGAAGGAACAGAGTCCCCATTTGGAGGACTAGGATTTAGGTTACCTATTTGAGGTTTGGTAGAAAGGTTGTTACCAGAAGAATCATCATGGTCCACAAATGGATTCGTGCTTGAGCCAGAATCTTGCACATCTAAAGGCTCACCCCATCCCACCCACTCTGGGAAAGGCCTGTCCCCAAACAACTCTTCATTGTCCGATGACTCAAACCTGAAGAACCCCATATCATTTGAAGCACTTGCCTTTTTGCTTTCGAAGTTCAAGGCGTCCCCATTCATGGAATCACTACCAGTTACCCCATTTAAGTTTGTGCTCGAGTTAGATGTACCATTGAGATTATTTGTGCTTTCAGCCAATTCTTCATCCTCTCCAACCACTACCTCATCATCACTACTGTTACCACCATTTGCAGCACCATTCATGTTTATCTCATCCATCATCTCAGACGATGTTGTGCCCTCAGTTGCATCACCAATTCTGTCATCTTGGAATGCAAACCAGTTGGAGTTTGTGAAAAGACTGCAAGAAACAAAATTAAAATAACTTTTTATATTGGTTTTGAATATTTTCTTAGTTTTCTATATTCTACGTGAAAGCAAAAACATACAGTGGGAATTAACCACTTAGGTCATTCTGCTATCTACTTCTTTCACAATAACTTTTGCATGTGATGGGAAAATAGCTTAAGAAACCCAAAATATGTTCAGGGGTTAAAGAAATGAAAGCATATTCTATTTCTATCACGGGATATGAAATTTTTTAATCAATAACAGCCCAAAACAGAATGAGGATGAGTGAAAGTGAAGGAATTCCTAAGTAGAGAAAGATCTATAAGCAATTGAAAGCACAATCTATTTCTAGTGGTGATAAATTCACTCACCTCCCTTGATCATCACTGAGTCTGAGGGATGATATGACTACCTGAGCAGAGTCATCATCAAAGTAGACATCCTGCACAGATCATACAACCGATAAAGTTGCTATCAAATTAGTTAATAATATATCACTCAGCAATATAAGAGCCAGACCGATTCTCAAGATCCACACAATCGATCAAATTAAATTATAATGGTAACCAAGGATAAACAGCAATACTACCTCATCCTCTCTATCAACGTTGCCACGTTCCTGCAACCAAACCAATCAAGACATTAATCCAGAATTCAAGGTGCAGGATGCAACCCAAAAATCGTACAGGGGGAGACGTCCCTACTACAAACCTCCTCATTATCCTCATTTCCATAAATTTTATATCTAAAAGCCTGGCTCAAATTATTTGCTAAAGCTGCAACATCATAGTCCCTGTCATGAAGGTCATCGTCATCACTATCCCTCATCCTATCTTGCAAAGCAGTGGGACGTCTGTACAAAGGAAAAAAAAAAGACAAATAAAGTGACAAGTTAAAATAAGAAAGACCCACAACACAACAAAGTAAACATATTACACAAACAAAAGACGATAGATAGTTAATAATAATAATTTACAAAACAACGCTTAGATCCTCTGCTTGTTTAACAGTATCCTGAAATCAAGCCCTCTAAACCTTACTACCCAAAATAACCTCCCCTTTGGTCACAAGACTGAAAGTAAGGGTATGGTTTAGTTCCCTTGTAAATTATATTGCAATAACCAGATCAAACCCACAACAAGCTTTATAATGGGAGCTGCTGAATCTCCCAAATCAACCCCTGCTAAGCATTTAGATTTAATTAAAAGCTTACCCACAAGCCCAACGGTGAACATTCTCAACCACGTTACGCTCCTGAAGAACTGATGTTTGCCACTCATTCCACTCACTATTTTCCTGCAGACATTAAACATATCAGGTTAAAATATTTCAAGAAAATTTTATCAAAGCATAATAACTTCAACATGAGTTCAGCTCCAAGATCTCAGATGAAAGAATAATCTATATAATTACAAGTTAGCTTGTTTGTGATTTCACACAAAAACAGATAGACAAAAAAATAACATCAAATAGACACGAAAAGAAAACATGGCATGACTTGAAATTCCTAAGGAAATAAAGAATTATTTTATTGGTATCCATTACACATTATTCTCATCACCTCTATTTGGAACAACCAAACTCTGTAAAATAAGAAAATAAAGAAATGTTATTGAATAGGAAAATTCTAAATATGTTTTCTCCTAATAAATTAAATAATAAGAATATTTTCATTCCTAACTTGCCTACAAATTTTTGGAATTTGCCCAAGGAAGATCCTCTTATGAAAATGCCCACTGTTTGAAGTCCTAAAGGGATATGGGTTGCAACCACAAGACCTCTATGAAGACTATAATTGAATTGAGGACTTGTTATAAAATATGTCCATAGCTATTTTGTTATCACAATAAAATTGCATAAAGATGTTAAAAAGTGAACTTTAAATCCAACTCAACCTTACAAAATCGGCTTGTAAGGTGAGGCTTGCACCCATTTATACAATGCAAATTCATTTTATCTCTAGTCAATGTGAAACTTCCAATACACCCTTTTACATTGAGGCATATACATCTCGAACGTGAGACTAAACATTAATGGTTGTTCGATGCCAGGTGGAACAATAGACACAACAAACTTTGTTAGGATAAGCTCTAATTTATGGCTCTAATACTAAGTTGAAAAGTGAATTTTAGACCTAACTCAACCTTACAAAATCAGTTTGTAAAGTGAGGTTTGTGCCCACTTATATAGTGTAAATTGACATTATTTTTAGTCAATGTGAGACTTCCAACAGATGTCAACCATTATTTTATGTTAGCAGTTATGGGTGGAAAATATCTGCTAGCAGTCATGTATTAAGTGTATATATCCTGTTCAAGATTTGTAATTAGGAAATGTGAAGTTAATTGTAATTTGAGAACTAAGAATACTTTCTGTAAGAGACTTTTGTCTATGGGAGAGCATGTGCATTGCTGTGATTTCAGTTTTCATATTATATTTTACTGATTTCATTAATTGGTGTTTTATCAGACTCCAAAAGCATCTTTTAGAAAAGCCTTGGAGCAAAGTTATAACCTCTAAGCACATTTGTCAACAAAAGCAATTACAAAGCTTCAGATTTATATAAACAGCAAAAGGTTACTATAGAAACGATGAGGCTTTCCTTATGCTATAAATATGATATTCACAGCTAACCTGAAGACATGTTAGTATGAGGCTTCGACTATGTGCCAGGTGAACAAGTTTGTTAACAATACGAGTAATATGCCCTATGTTCCCTGCCCGTGGCGCCTGTTTTCCAGCAGCAAGTACAGTTGGCTGCAAAATAAAACAATTTTCTAAGGCTGTTCTAATAGACATGACAGCAATGTAGAGATGATTGATTATGCACTTCATATAGGTTATATCAAAAATTGAAGAAAATGAAATCATCCGATATATCAATTCAAAGCATTTAAGCATCCACTTACCATACTTTTGTCAGCAGATAGAATAGAATGTTTATCTGCTTGGAGAAATCTTTCAATTAAGTTACACTCCCGAAGAAGATGATCAACAATGGCATCAGCTTTACTCTCCAAACATGATAATATGATACTTTCTACATGATGGTGTAATGAGTTATTATATGGATACCTGTATTACCAAGGCATGCTCACACTAGTTAAAAAAAGGTTGGCAATAAAGATAAGCAATAATGCTACATCCACAAATTTAAAAAATTGAAAGGCTTCTCTAATATCTACGTGCATGTTTGATGTGGCTCTTAGAGCATTGGATCCACGTTTCAGATGTGTAAAATGGAAGCTATTCAAAGTAGCTTCAGCTTGGATGTGGATCATGGATCCACATTGACTGATCTGATGCAAAACTGAACATGCACTACATAAAACAAAATTAATAGTTGCTTACTCAAAGAAAAGGTCAATGACTCGTTGAATAGTTCCTGAATTGACCATGTCTTTTTCTGCCACTTCATTTCCGGTTTTTAGAAGGACGGCAATGAACTCAACAATCTGAAATAAATAGCGAAAGATCAGAAAATTAAACATATTCAAAATTCATATTAGAAATACCTTGCATAAGAATAGAACATTTGGATAAAAAGCTTTGAAATAGACAGCAAAGATGGTTTTTGGTACAACAATTCAACATTGACTGGCTAGACCACAAACCTAGTTAAGGGATTACCTATATTTTCATCAAGGTACATTACCAACCATTCAGTACTTTCTTGTTATACTAAACAAATTTGAATGCATTTATGATAAAATCAGCAGCTAACAAATGTTGGACAATGCACCCTAGGTATGGGTAAAAGCGACTCCCCTCTAATTGGTTGAGTAATAAAAACTAACCTTCAATCGATGCTTCCCAAGTGGAGGTCTCAGTTCTCCATATGTTGTAGGCAGGACTTTTTCATCAGATGATACATTCAGAAGCATAAGCAATTCACCTGCAGACAAAAATATAAAAATTTGACCAATTTGTTTGTACCAAACAAAACATAGAGACAACATTCTGTAAAGCTTCAATAAAGAAAACAGTTACAAAACTAAATTCCAAATTAAAAAACCTCTAACCTTTTTATGTTACACAACATTCAGAATAACAATACAACTGAACTAAATCCATGATGTAACTTCAAAATTAAAAAACCTCTAACTTTTTTTAAAAACTAGATGCATCATATTGTTTAGTTACACAACATTCAGAATAATAATACAACTAAGCCAAATCCATGATGATAACCTATGATGCGCCGATACTTCAATCAATGTCATGTATCTATATCCAACATGTAATTGTATCCGATACATTACCGATACTTATCAAAGAAGTATATAATCTATAAAACAATGATACTTTTATAATGGCAATAATATATAATTTTTTAGTTTGACAATGTTCAATACATTTAATTTTAATTAGGATTCACACAATAGCAATTATATATTTATCATGTTTTTAACATTTGTTGTATATTTACATATATCACGTATCGTATCCTATTATTTTTAAAATAAATGTATTGACATATCAAATGTGTGTTGTATCCGATACATGTATTATATCCATGCATCATAGATGATAACAATAACACATTTAAAAACACAACAAATTGGACTTACCGAGTTTAGGTAGCATTGCACCAATAGTGTCTGGGTTTACAGGAATTGGTGGCTCATACATGTGTTGACTTCGAAAGGAATGAAAAAGAGGAGATGATATAGCAGATCGTTTGGGATCCAACAAAGAAACACACACTGAAAGTGAATTCACAAGGCTAGACTTTGACTGTGAATCTTCCAGTGCGTGATCCAATAGTTTTTCAACATAACTGCGAGTATAAAATTTATACAATAATTATTCAGAATTACATATTAGAGGAAAAGACCAAAACATCAAAAAATATATATATGATAATTATATCATTCAAATATTAGAGCAAAATATCATAAACCCATGCAATACAAACCTTGGGCTTGAAAGTTTAATTGCTAGAGTAGATGAGGGATTTCTGGTTATTGTGCACAGTGTTTCAGCCGCGTTGGCATGAACTTCGGGAGGACACTGGTTTAAATAGCAAAGAAAAAAGTTGTCAGATAATTTGCAACAAAAAATAAGGTAATAAAAAGCCTACAAATTCAAACATCAAAACAAAAATTGAATACTAAATTGAACTTTTCATTAATTACATCTTCTATGTGCCAGAAAACAAACTTTGGGAGCAAATACAACACCACTACTAGCAATCATTAGAGTGATCAGTGTCAGGCTTGTGGATTAGAAAATCCCCAAAAATCAAAGAATGTATGTAGCTACATTCAATCTCATTTAATGGTCTGAAAAGGCATAAAGCTAAATGCATAAGCCTCACACAGCAAACAAGTAAAAGCTAGCTAAGGGAACATAAATCTGGATAGATGTTTTACTTACAGATGGACTCAATTTATCAATAATCATCTCAAGCAAGTTGCTCTCAGCCAACCATTGCATCACATCTATAAAATTGTGATACACATGGTCATCAGCACCTACTAATCGAACCAAAACCTGTCAAAGGAACTTACCTCAGAATCCATTCTAGCACATTAGCAAGATCTCAGAACTGTCATAAATACAAGTGGTAAAAATTTACCTCCATAATGGATGTAATTCCTATCAAATCAACCAGTTGACGAAAAACATTCTGATGGGCCTGTAGAAATTATGTTGAATCAAGAATGAATGATTTCACAAGGAGACTATAGTATGCAACATGCACACCAAACTATTGAATAGACTAGAAACTGTTTAATATAAAGGTTCCAGAGATAAAAGGGATTAAATTTAAAATCACTCAAGCTTTTTTTCCTCCATAAAATTGAATAAGCAAACTACAACTGTACTGAAAAAGCACAATGTTTTACTTACTTGAACATAATTCATCAGCGGAACTGTCTTTCGAATCATTAGGCAAACAACAACCTGTAAAATGGCATAGAAATCAGTATCATGCAGTCAGATAGGCCACATTGACAAAAAGGTCATGCAAACAAAACTTCAAATTTATCTTAATATATACCTTACTAAAGTAGCCAGCTAACAAGGCACTATGTGAGCGATTAGGCTCCAAAAAGGAGAATAATAAGTTCATCAGCTGAAATTACAATAATACGAAGGGGAAATCAGTAAAGGGATATGACTTTAGCTAAAAATAAGTTCACAAACAAGATGAAGTGTAGACCTCTTCGTCATCAACCAAGGTCTTCAAAATGACATCAATTTCACATGTAAAAATCTCGCAGGCAATGAATGGAAACCTAAATCACAAACATACAAACAGAGATGGTTTCAAGGAAGTTGAAACATTAAAGAAGTTATTTTGCAACAAATTTTCAATAATAGCTGCATACTTGAAGGCTCGTTTATTTTCAGCATCTTCAGGTGGTTCTTCAATAATGTACCGTAACAATTGCTCAACCTGGGTCTGATCTCTCAAACTAAAATGGGAAAAAGTAGCAAATTATTAATTATATTTTGTAGAAACGACATGCAAATTGCTTGTCCAGCCTGTGCTTTATGTATATTCACCAAAAATAGAAATTGGACAACACAACTACATATATATATATATATATATATATATATATATATATATATATATATATATATACATATATATATACATACATACATACATATATATACATGTGTGTGTGTATGCATGAAACTCAGATTGCTTGTCTGGAGAATGAAAATATTGAATGGACTCAAATTAACAGACACATACAAGTTGATAAGACGACTGTTTAAGGCCTTGCATTCTTGGATCACTTCCTCTTCGTCCAGAAGCTCTTCCAAAGTGAAATTATCCTTGTCTAATATTGCCTCCACCTGCGTAACACAATCAACATAAGAATGAACTTCGACAGCAACAAATAGGCACATAGAGAGCCAGAAACTGAGTATGCATGTTTTAAGCTACTTAAAGACTTTAATTGTCAATTCAGTTGTCCTCTTAAAACTTTCAGCCATCAAGCATGGCATCGTTATACGGAATTGTGAAAAAAGCACTGCAGTCTCAACAGTAAAGCAAGTTGCCATAAACTGATAGACACTTTGAATACTAATCTATCAAAAAGATAAGGGAAATTTTTTTCGAAGAATCACGTGGCCTCTTTTTCACAAATTCACACTAATTTGTGTTTGCTTTAACTAAACCTCGAGTGTTTTCCATTGATTAACATGCACATAATAACATCCTACAGCAGACAGATTTCAAATTAAAAACTCGCAGCTGAAATAAAAAATACCAAGAACTAATTCCTGAAAAAAAAAATAGATATATTAATTCGCATGGTAAAACAAATCAACTGTCTCTGATTGAGATCCTCCTAATAAAGTGAACCACTGAAGTAGATTCAATAAACAAATAGTAGACTGAAAAAATAAAGTAAAAGACAAGCTACAAGCTGTTGTATGTAATAAATTAAAAAGAGCTGAAAGGGAGAACAGCGAAGGTCGATCCGGAAAGTGGAATTAATCAGTAGCATAGTGAAATACGGATTAGTTAATTTGTAATTAGAAAGATAAAGTAATGGTAAAAAGATGACATTGGAATGGTGAAACGAAACTAAGTGAGGCTTAAATTATGGAGGGAGAGAGAGAATAATTGAAACTTAGTTTAAATGCGGAAGAATTGGCGCGATTAAGGTGGAAACTTACGGGGGAGGAAGCAGAGAGAGATGCAAGCTTCCAAAACATGAAGGTGGTCGGATCTAGGTCTTAACCCTAATTTTGTGGGAGAGAGATCGAAAAGCAACCACGCCGTGAAGATCGATAGAAGAGAGAAAAGAGAGAGGCAGAGAGAGAAAGAATGACCCCAAAATAATCGCTTGCGCTAAAGTACAAACCATAGAACTACGGAATTGCCACACACACAAACCTATCCCACGCTTCATAATGCTTGCTACATTTTTTTTTATTTGATTTATTATTTTAAACCTATGCAGTACTTCAAATCCCATGCATGGCATGTATCAGCATCATGTTATGTATATGTCATGGCCATCTATATAGTATAATATAATATATATGGCCACGCGATCCACTCTCCGTAACGCAATTTGAATTTCAACTGAAAAAATATGGATCAACGTTACGTCGCCGTGCATTCTACCATTCAAATTAAAGTATACTGCTCTTCGAATTAAATGTTAAATTATTGTGGAAATTGAAAACCTATCTACCTGTCATTTATAGGAGCATAGACTATGCTGAAAAATCTGAAACTTTTACGTTTAATTGTTTGAATTAATTAAGTCACTGTCTATAGCATTGTTTTTGTTTTATGCGTTACAACGTTTTAGAAAATAATTACTGTATTTTGACTATAAAATAATATAAAAACCAATTTAAACTTCTATTTATTATTTTTAAACCAGATTACTATTATCACCTACTTTTCGAAGGTCACTAAATGCGAATGTGCAAATGTAATACGCATTAAAATTAATTGATATGTGCAATTTTTTCATCTATATTATAACTTTTTTTTATAATATAAAGAAAGGTATTACACTTAACATTCGTATCTTCACAATCATATCTTCTAAACTTATATTTATATTTTCTTCCTGTTACAAATAATGTACGCAACTATCATTCACTTTAAAATTAAGTTATATCATGAATATAACAAATTTATTATATTTTAATACAATTATGTGTACATGTTTAATAATATTATTATTATATTTATTTATTTTTGTGTGTCGACCCGTTTTGGCTCACCCCGTATTATGGGTCACAAAGTATGGACCAGATTAGTCTGTCCCACAGTTTAATATTGAATTTATTTTTCTAGTTCAGTCTACCTCGCGAGCTAGCTCATATTTGTAATGAGCAAAATAAATTCTTTTGTAATTAGCAAAATAAAAACTTTTTTACTTTTCCATAATAATTTATATTTATTTTTTATCGAAATAATTTCAATTAGTTTACTTACTCAAAGATAATAAACAATAGGAACAAAAATTATAGCTAAAGTACAATAGCAATATGTTGTCTTACTATATAGGTACTTAAAAATGTATAAAAATATATTTCATATTCAATAACTAAAATTTTTATCTTATATACAATGATTATACATAAACATAATAATAACAATTATAATAATAATAAAATTAAATTAAAAGGAACTTACAGAAACAGCATGATCAGTGATGTGAGAACTAAAGAAGTAAGAATATTTAATTTTGTAAACAAGTCAGTGGGTTCAACATCTCAACCTGTCCCGCATTTTTTTGCGGATTTGCAGACCAGCCCTCTTGACCCGTCCCGAATTGTCATACCTATGACCTATGCATAATCTCTAACTCATTCTTCTTAGTTGTTCCTCTCAAACATCTCTCGTATATATTTGTTGACTTAGGTCCATACACAATCAATAGTAAGACTCACAAGATTATACGTTTGCCAAAACAACACATACTTCCTCATTTTGTCCTTACACATGAATTTAAGGTCAAATTTTTACCATGTCAAACATAATATGTGTACATTTAAGTCCGTCAAAGACCAAATTTGGAAAAAAAAAAAATATATATATATATATATATATATATATATATATATATATATATAAATATTAATATTAAAATAAAAAATGCATAAAGTCATATTAACGCCACGGTGTAAAATATCTAAGTGTATAGTATTCATAAATAATATGTATTTAACATTTTCATAAAATATACTTTTTATTCGGTAGCATTTTGATATATTTGTATAAAAAGTGTTCTAGTAATGATTGACATACAAATTGTTTAAGTATCAACTACATAAATCACCATAAACTTAAGGTACAAAATATTTGTAATTCTCTTTATTACACGTATGTTGAATTTACTTCTCACAATCTAATGTGTTAGTCTTTATGAATTAGATAATAAAACTATAAATATATGTACTTAATCGATTATTCACATATCACCTAAAATTTAGTAATGACTTTTATTAATATAAATTAAATCATGAATATAAAAATCATTTAAATGAAAAAACCTATTATAAATTTTAATTTTTATTAATCTAATATACAAAATTATTTAAATGTAAAATTAATAAAATTTCCATCCATATATTCTCATATTTGTCAATTTTATCTAACAACTTGAAGTCCGAAAGTAAAGTTGGTTGTCTAAATGAAATTAATTCAGCAAAACCTCATCCACTAAGGAATTTTTATCCATAACTATATAGATTTTTCAAAACTAAAGCAAAGGCTTCGATTAATTCATTATTAACCAAAATCGTATTGCTAAAATTTCAAATGTTTAGCTTGGATCACCTGTGACACCATTTTAACCAAAAAAAATATCATACAAAATTCAAATAGAACAACCATAAAATGAATATCAAAATTTTATTATTCAACAACAAATACTATTTTTTCAATAATTAAAAAGGTATTGAACTTTATGTATTTTTTAAACAACCACAAAAGCAAATTGCTTACACTTACATGAATAAGAACTTAAAGTGTGATTAAAGTGTAATCCAAATCAATTTAAAACTACACAGTAAAACCAAACAAGTAAACTTCAAATGTTATCCTGATATGCAAACATGTATCATTTAAGAGTACAATTCATAACCAAAATATCTAAAATCTCATTTAATTGAACATTAAAAACTATCTCTTGTATGCACCAATTCTTTACTTCTTCCATTCTCAAATTCAATCTAAGCTTAATATAGTCAAATTTAAGAAAAGGAAAGGTAGCATAAACTTATATTTGACTGAACAAGAGTTTGAGCAACACCAAAATTTCAAAGATGTTGAAAAACTTCACTTAAGATAGCAAAACATCAAATCAATCAACAATAACTATATATTCACAAAACCAACATTAAGATCTAACATAACTATAAAATAAGAATAACTAAACACTTATCTGATTTAATTTATCTTTGAAAGAAATAATTCAAACTCAGAAGCTACCAAAGAGTAATATCCTTACAAAAAAAGAGAAAGTGAGAAACTTAAAAAACAAAATTACATACAAAAATCCAAAATTGAAGAGAGGGAATATTAATTGAATTTTTATGTGCATTCTTACTTTGACTACTCATAAATATAATATATAAAAATTAAGACAGTAAATATGTTAATAATGAGAAAAATAAAGGAATTAAAAAATAAAAAAATTTAAGCTAATAAAACTATTTAAAAATACGGTACGTTCAGTTAACACTAAGAATAATTAGAAAATTATAAATTTATGAAAAAATAATCTTGTTCATTGCACTAACAACTTTTAACTTTAAATTATTAGTTAATTGAGTCTTGTAAAAATATAAAGTATCTATAATTGAAAATAACCAACACTCATTGGTGTAAAAGCAATAATGTTTTTGGAAACAACTAACCTTAAAGTGATCCTAAGATTTATGTATTTACAGGCATGGGCAAACAACTAACCTTAATTTTTCGTAAGAAAATTAAAATAGAAATGTTGTTATTAAGAATATCATTAAAACATCTTAATTGTGATTTCCAATGTATTTTTAACATGGCTTTTAATGAAAATAAATTATTAACCAATATTCTTATTACTATTTTTAGCAAAATCAATAAACAAAATATATAGCAAAAAAACACTCCACTTTTAGCATCTGAATAAACTTTAAAATATTAACATCATGAAGATGTGCTATACTTAAAGTGAATTTTTCCTTTTCATTGATTTCTAAAATGTTGTAATATCAAAGATTTATGATTTATGCATTATAAAATATGATAAATATACATATATCTATTTAAAATATGCCTATAGTTTTGATATTTATTTAAAATGTACATTATAATTTTCATTTATATATCAAACGGACTCACTAGATGACAATACTTTATATCAAAATCCAAGTTTAAACCATTCGACACTATTTTATTTTTTTTTCAAAATTCGACACTAATATTTTGAGTTAAGAAACTGAAAATGTAAATAAATCCAAAACATTTAAATTATATTCTTTCATACGGAGAGAAGAAAAATCATAATTCAATATTTTGTTAATTTGTAATTCAATATTTCATTAATAACCCCGTATTATTAGAACATTAAGCAACCCTATAGTATAATTTGTGCATTCATAATCCATCGTACAAAAATAATACAGTTATGCCACTAAAAAATAAAATGAAAAACACGTTTCACTGCTTAAAAATAAAATAATAGACACTCACCTTTTAAAGCATAAGTGCCAGTCAAATAGGGACACGTGTCAAGTGATGCATTGATATTGTTGGTGTTAAGTGTGATGATAAGTAGAAAGGAGAAAGCTTAATCATACCTTATTGGATGTATGTATGGATGCATCATGCTTGTTTCACATCATAATAAAACAATCTTGCTAGGGGTATTGTCATAAAGGAATGCAAAGCTGAAATTCATAATTTTGAAAATTGCATCACCTTCTTGTTTACAAAGTTTCAATATTTTTTCTATTGTGTATTTCAACTATACTTGCAACTTATATTTTTTATTCTATTTATATATTAATATTTCAACTTTTGCAATATACAAAATAAATATTTATTCCGTACAATAAATATATTTTAAATATATAAAATATGTGGTAATAATAATAGTATTAATTTATAATAATATTTTGTGATATAAATATTTTTAGCATATTGGTAATTTTAAAAATGATAAATTTAATTTATCAAAGTTGATAAAAGATGGTAAGTTTTAAGAAATAAGATAATAATAAAAACCTTTAAAAGTGTTATGTATCAATGAAATCAAAAAAAAATACTATAAATAAAATCTCATAAATTCTCTAATTCAGATTATTTATTTATACATAATATTTTTATTTTTCACATGAACCTATAATTTGTTCTCGTTTCTAAATTAAGTATAATTGTTTTCTTAAAGACAGTGGTAGTTTAAATAATTTTATATTCAAATTAGTATAAATTAAAAATATAATTTTGTATTTAAAGATACATATTACAAAATTAAATTATAACCGTTTAAATAGTTGTCAGTGAGATTTTGTACGAGCTATCATTGAATATAATTTTTTTCAATGAAAATGACTTTAGAATATTTTTTTTCTTAACCTTTTATTGTTTTCAATCTATCAATATTACTAAATTAAATTTCAATGTACAATAAATTATGAATAGTTAAAAATTGTATCATAATACTAAAATGAAATTTGTGTTCAAAATACTTATTGAAAACTTTAAGTATAAAATAGTTTATATATTCAAAAACATTTACTTATTATATAGTAAACTTTAGACACATAAAATAAAAATTCAGCTACAATACACATATTTAAAAATTGATATAGATTATAAACTTTTTTACATAATTATTATGAATTTTAATTTGATTAAAAATGTTTATCTTTTATAATATATAATATAATACTAAATAGAATAAAATGTCAGATCAAGAAAGAAAAAGTTCACACGGCTTTTACTTTTATATATATATATATATATATATATATATATATATATATATATATATATATATATATATATATATTCATTTCGTTTTCTACATACGATTTCCTTCTTTATACCTTTTTAATAAAAAAAATATTTTAATTTTAATTAATATTTAAAACTTCTCTCTCTTTAATTTTCTGTCTAAAATATGGTAGAGAAAAATTATGTTTGCTTAGCTGATACAGTAATTCAGATAAAAAAAAACACTAACAAAAAGATGACAGGGAATTATTATTTTAATTTGATATAACCAAACAGTGTCAAAGTTCAAGTCAGTTATCACAAGTTCTGCTTGTTTTGGTGATGAAATGTGTTAATAAGTGTTTAAATTTTTATAATAAAAATAATTATCAAATTTAACAAATATATAATTGTCAAAACAGGTAATACGATCCGACCTGACTCGATCCATCACGGATTGATTATTTAGGCTCTGTTTTTTTATAGAGGAAGGATTAGAAGAAGAGGGAGAGGAAGAGATGGGAAGGATCAGATAGTGAAGTTGATCTTGTTCTTTTTAAGAGATTAGGAGATGATTTTAGAGTAGATTAGAGAGTGAAATTTGTGAAAGTTTGTGATTGAATTGAGTGATATGACATATTAAAACAAAATTAATAGATAAAAAAATGAGATTACCAAAATATCCCTAATGTTAAAAGTAATATAAAATGCTATATAAATCATTTAGAATAATTTATTTAATTTCTATTAATTGTGTGAATTAATACAAATATATTTATAAAAAAATTAATAATCAAATTTATTTGGTATGAAATTAAATTTAACATTTATCAATTTAATATTTACATGAAAAATAATTTATTTATGTTATATATTAAGTCTTTGAAATATAATTTTTTTGGTTTATTTGATATGAACATATTTTTTTAATTTGATTATGTTTGTTAATAATATAGTTAATATTTTTTAATAAATTTTTTTCTTTTTTCAAATTTTAAAGAATTATATATTGTTTATATATTTTTAACTTTAAAATTTTTAGATGTTTGTTAATAATAAAATTTTATTTATTTTTATTAATAAATTAAAACTAAAATTAAAAGATAAATTTATGTGAAGAAATAAGAAAGAAGACAGTACTGGGAACACATGTCAAAAAATTACGAGGATAAGAGAGGTAAAAAATAAATATGACGAGGATATAATGGTAATTTTGTATCCATCACCTTCTAATATCTTCCCTACTAGAGGGATGGAATTTTTTAGCCATCCCTCTAATCCATCCTTACCATTTCTTGCATCACCCCAAAAAGAACAAGGTGATCACTCTCCATGTCTTCCTCTTCAATCCTCTTGAACAGTACATCCTCTCAAAAGAACAGGGCCTCAGTGAGCCAACCCAACCCACCCGGCTCACTTTTAGTAAGCAACAAAAATTTTGAACTCGGCTCGACCCACCGCAGGTTGGTGGGTTAAACGGGTTGGCTCACGGGCTCATGTAATTTAAAAAAATATAATTTTTTATCTTTTTTCAATCAAAATTAAATTATAATTCTAATTAAAATCTAAATAAATTTTATTTCAATCCAAATACAAATCAAAATCACAAAAATACAAATTATACAGGTTAAATAAAACAACCTACAATGACTCAAATACAAATCTCAAATTAATAAAAAACACTTGTATGACTATTTATTTGTGAGTTGTTGAGCCAATCCGGTTCAGTGCGGGTTCAACCCGGGTAAGCCGGATTCTAGGTAAGCTGAGTCAAAAATCAACCTGTATTAAAATTTGTAAAATAAATTCAACCAAAACCGACTCAAACCCGTAATGAACCAGATTAACTCGGAGATTTCGACCATTTTCACAGCTCTAATATAAAATTTACTAGTTTCTGAATCTTTGACTTGTTTTTGGGCTTTAGCTTGTTATAGACTGAGAATAAATATTATATCCACTGGTCATGTAGCTAAACCTCTCCAATGTGCTTATTTATTTTGTGATTGGTTTGGAGTTCCATGTAACTAAATTGTGGTTATAAATACATTACAAGTATGATTATTATTGTTACTCCGTACTATATTTCATCTTGTTGATATATGATTTACATAGTTTTTGACATGATAACGTGTATTTTCGAGATGCATATAATAATTGATTTTAACATTAGATTATACATTATGTATAACATTTATCATATTTAATAAATCGCATGTGCTGCACGTTTACTACTATTAGCGATTAGCAAATAAAAGAAAAAGTAAGGGTTGGACTTTTAGAGCTTAGACACACATACAAATTGTTGCAGAAACAAAAAAACGATTAAGGGGTGTGTGTTTAGAAAAGGCTATGGGTGCCAATAACAATGAGACCAACAATAACAAAATCAAGTTTCTTCCCTCTTGTCCGTGAAACCTTTTGGAATTCAAAGTTAGAAACAATTACGACATAACATAAATTCTTAATTGTAGCTTGGTCAGTTTTTCTCTTTCCATTTTATTTTCACAACTTGCATGCAAGGACCATTGGATGTAGGTGAAGATTTGTATTTTAGATTTGAGTTTGATATATATTTTATTTTGTGTGTGTTCTATGACTAGAGTTTCCATTATTTTTGAAGTGAAATAATAGTTCTTTTAATGTTATTTACTCATAAGTTGTAAATTCCTTAAAGAACAAAAAAAATAAAGATAAGTAAAATTGTAGTTTATTTAATAATGAGTTTAAGTTATAAACGAGAAGTACTTTTTTAGTTACCGTGGATATCTTGCATGTGATAGTATCATAAGTTAAATTGTACCATTATAATTGAGTGAGAATAGGAGTTTGTATTATTATTTTTTTTTCGATAACTGTTGTAATTGTTTGAATAGTTAATAATGAAATGAAGAATTTAATTGTTGAACTTAGAAATTACTAAAAAATGTCTTACAGAACTAGATTGCATACTCAAAAGGTATTATAACTATATATATATATATATATATATATATATATATATATATATATATATATATTATAGAATTCAAATATCTCATAAATATTTTATATAATTAATTATTACTCAGAAGATAACAAAATTATCATACATGCAACTTATACATTCGGTAACAGATAAGTATCATGAGTGCACTAAAGTAAAATAAGACATAGGTAAACATTATTATCATCATGTATGTATATATATCCACATATACAATTTTTTTCGTACAAGAATTCATTAAGTGTGTATATTATATTATATTATATTATATTATATTATATTATATTATATTATATTATATTATATTATATTATATTATATTATATTATATTATATATATATATAAATTTTTTTTATATGGTGTTTAACTTTATTATTTTTATTTTATGTGTGACTTTGATTAATACTTTGATTATCTCAACAATCTTTTTCAAGGATTAGTCTCTTTTATATTGGATATTTTCCTCCAACTATACGATGATTTTTTGTTATACCATTGTAGTAGTGGGTATGATGATTATGTTTTTGTTGTTATTATTACGATTGTCTAACTCGGCCACCTTGAGAAACCATCACTCATATGTGACATTAAGCTCAACCCAAAGATTTGACATACTTTTATTCTAAAATTTTAAAATAATTGATTTATAAAAAAATTCTCATACATGATATTTAGCTTTGTTATTTGTACTCAATGCAATACTTTGACTTATACTTTAATTATTTCTAACAATATTTCATACATATGTCATGCACATATCATCATAAATGTTAACGAAAGTAATATGAAAGAAAAACACATGACTATTAATATAAAAAGGACAAAATTGTAAAAAATCATATATCCAATAAATAAAAAGAAATAAAAACTAAAAAAATATACTTACATATAAATGGGTCATTAGTAATAAGTATATCTTGAAGGGTTTCTCCACTTATTAAATAGTATAACTTTATTTTTCATAATGTCTACCTAAAATTCATTCCAAATTGAATAAATATACATAATTTTAGTTGTTTACATTTTATAAATTAATGTTGTTCAATAAATCATTTTATCACTAAAATTCTAATAACTATATTACATCTATATCTATATTTGTAGCCATTTGTAAATCTATAAACATGTATAGCATTAACCTATTGGTGTAAATTATCTATTACAAGTGTTAAAGCTTCCAAGTAGTTATACACAAATGCTTGCTATCCGAATAACTAAGTCTAATTGATCTTTTATGATATAGCTTGTTGCTTACAATGATATAAATTACTTAGCTTTCTAATATGAATTAATTTATGATTAATGAAACATTTCTTTTATATTAACTTACCATCTTTTGTGTATGTGGTTCTCGTGTTTTTGTTATTCTTTTTTAATAATCACTAATATCTGGTGTGAGCATATGATGATTTAGGTGTTTAGTATCCTAACAATGGTGACAATAGTGTAGTTGTTTAGTTCTTTAAATTTGCTTTTCATTGCTAAGTTGTATCTTTTGAAAAACTTTTGTAAGATTTTTTTTTTTCATTTTTGGTTAGAATTTTAGATTGTGTCGGTGTACCATTTTTGTCTTTATATCTTGGATAAATGTAATAGAAACTCTTAATATATGATTTATCTGCTTAAATTATTAAATATGTAATATTTTTCTTAGTATAATTACTCTATTAAACGAGATGTTATAAAATAAATAAAAACTATTTGTGAATAAGTCGCAAAAATTATTTTAATTTTATTATTTTTTATTATCATACATTTGATAAGAAATGTGTTTTCACTAGTCCAATTAAATCCAATTAAATAAGTTTCCCTTCACCGGTCATTTGAATTCATTTTACATAAATTAGTGGAAACACATAATGCATTATGTATGTGTGTCATCTTTTTATTATTATAAGTAATTAATTTAATTTTAAAAAATTATTAAATTTAAAATAAAAATATATAAAATAATTATTTTAATTTTAAAAATAATACAATTAAAATTTACGATTATTTAAAATATAAAAATAAAAGTATAATATTTTTGTTTATAATAACAATTACTTAAAAGGTAAAATTAGAATATATATATATATATATATATATATATATATATATATATATATATATATATATATATATATATATATATATTTTTTTATATATATATAAAATA
>Ga0214543_1005023_pt1 | contig 24725 bp, 12 predicted proteins | sample CNSS2metaG_FD_160094 | JGI IMG/M metagenome (GOLD analysis project Ga0214543, IMG submission 160094) | Root nodule microbial communities from cowpea collected in UCLA plant growth center, Los Angeles, California, USA - CNSS2 | ecosystem: Host-associated > Plants > Roots > Nodule | place: USA... | reverse complement strand
TTATAACATAATTGATTATATTGATTTTTTTAATGTGTTTTTTTGTGATTGTTGTGTGGAAAGATACGAGAAATGAAGAGAAAATGAATAAAAACAATATATATATATATATATATATATATATATATATATATATATATATATATATATATATATATATATATATATTGATAGTGAATTACACTGAATTCGCAATTCTACTGACAGTGGAGAAAATAAATCTGATATATTGACAAGCAAGTTACATAGTCTTGATGATATATGTAACTTTTACTATACAATAACCCATGTCCCCATTGTGTGACCAATTATGGTTCTATCATCATAAATTAAATAATTTTAAATAGAAAAAATAAACAGTAAAAATATATTTGAGGAGAAAATAGATAAATTCTCAAAAATATAATTTCCCTTTCATTTATTTATTTTTCAAACCAAATATAATTATTTACAAAATTTCATTAATTTTATTTCCGCTCCACCCATTATCAATTTTTGTTCTTATTTTCCATTTATTACTCACTTTTCTTTCCAGAATCAAACAAACAAAATTTTACTCACCCCTCACCAAAAGCTATAGTTTAGTTAAAATTAAGGTTTAATTAAGTGTATAATATTTTTTGTAGGTAGATTTATTTTAATTTAAATGGTAAGTAACCACTACATCAATTTGTTAATAAAAAAATCAAATTCCAAAATACTTAAATAAAATTAAACATTCCATAAAATATTTTTTTACAAAAATTGAATTAAATATATATAAATTTATAAAGTATTTAAAACTTAATTAAAATAAAAAATATTTAATCTCTCCTCATTTTTCTTTTATTTTTATAATAAAAAAAAATTTTTTTTTTTTTTTTTTAATTTGCATTCGGTATTATAACACACTTACAATGTAACCTTAAAATAATCTTCTATTAATTAAACTACCCTTGGAGTCATTTGTGCCACAAGCAATATCTTTTCAAGTATTCCAACTATAGTATGGTTCTTCCTTATGGATGGAAAGTCTTTCTTTCAATTTCTCATTCAAACATAGTTTCTCTCTTCTTCTATTTTTTTTTTTTTTTTTTTTTTTTTTTTCTTTTTCTTATCTTTATTCTTCATTCAAAGTCACTGACCTTATATTTATATTATTTTGGTCAGTGGTCAATGATGACTCCGTTGACTTTGTATCTCAAATTATTATGACCGTTTCTTCTTACATCCTGGTGAATTTTTTCTTTTACCCCCATCAATCAGATTTTATGAATTTAAATTTTCGAAAATCTGTGATGGGGTGCAAGAAGAAACAACCAATTATTAATGGGTCTTTCTGGTATAAAAACATTGCAGCCCACAAATTACAATCAAATTTAGCCCATATTGTTCATGGAGCCCAATTAAGCCCACTCAATAGTACCTTCACTTCATGAGGGGTATTTTCTTTTTACTCTCATACCTTTCTTTTGAATTTCTATGAATATGACAATCTCCACTTTATCCTTCTGGTTTAAAGGTTTTTTTTTTCAGATTTCGTAATCCAGAACTTTTTGGTTTTTTAATTTGAAAGTTAAAAGTTTCTTCTAAAATTCATAAGTTATTTTTCAGAAATAATTTTTAAGATTATTTTGACTTTTTAATGGTATAACCCAGAAGTCAATTTTTTACAATTATTTTTCTAGATTACACAATTCATGAATTACTTTTTACATGAAATTTTTTCTTAATTGTACAATTTGAAAGTAATTTTTTATAATTTTTCAAGTTACACAATGAATTTTTTTTTTTACATAAAAAAAAAACTTCAAGATTAATCTGAAATTCGTTGCTGAGGACCGGAAATGTGTTCGTCAAAATACGATGCGATGTATTGAACTCTGAAAAAAAATATACGATCAGAATAAAAAAACACGATTAAAGTGGCGTTGAGGAAGGACCACAGGAGGTGATGGAAGAAAAGACAGGGGTGCAACAAGAAATCCCCGCCAATAAGTGTAAACCCTTTCGTTTTTTTTATAAACTTATGTTGAAACCTTTCCATATTAATTTATCTAAAATAAAAAATTCAATTTATATACAAACAATTTTATTTTACACATATACATTCATTTTTCTTGATTTTTTTTCTTTTAAAAATTGTTTACAAAAAAGTATAGTAATTATACCTTGTTTTTTATTACAGCCAAAAACATAGATTCAAATACAAAAATGAAAACAATGAATAGGTCTTGAAACAAACCATTTGTAATGATTGTAATGAGTTTCAACCTTCTTAGGTGAGATCTTTAATATTTTACCAAAAATGTAGAGTGTGTAATTATTTGTGAATCAAAAAACTCTAAGTGCATGCGCTTTTAACAAAGTTATAAATGTTAAATTGAATAACTTAGTACCAGGGATTATTTATCAGTATCAAATTAAAGTTTACTTTTTTTTTTCTTGGAACAAACTTTCTGACATTCCTTAAGTCCTAAGATAATTAGCATTATGACATTCCTCAAGTCCCTCGTTTTTTTAAGATATTTGGTGTTTGCTTTAAGATAATTAGCATTATCCGAATAATGTTTATGGAGAAAAACGTATGGGCGATAAGGCATGCGTGGAAGCAAGGAAGAAGCTATTATAATAGCGAAGGCACATGATTTGGTGTTATAGTGATATTGGATTCCTAAATCTACACAAACACGTAGCGAAGTTCTTGAAGATGAATTTAGGGTTTAGTTAGTAAAATGATAAAGAAGAGTTAAATTTTGTGTGTGAGGATTACTTAGAATAATGAAAGGAGGAGCTTTGAAGTGGTAGTTTTGGAATAGGGTTTTTGAAGATAGAGAGGGAAATAATAATGTGTAAGTTGTAGTTTTCTAATCCCTTCTAATAGCTCCAAATGTTGGCATCATTGTCTTAACATAATGTTTGAAGGGTGTGGGGAATGATGGGACCCATGAGCATGTGTTAGAAAGAAGATGAAAACACAAAGAAAGGGTGGTGAGGTAGCTCATCCAATATAGGAAGAAAGAGGCCCATAAGATAATGTCCTAAACCCACCAAAACTACCATTCCCTCTTTCTCATACCCTTTCATTTTCTTGACTTTATTACCTTCGTCCACACCTACTAGTATTGGGATTTCATCCATCACACCTCACGTGTATCCATCCCCTTTTTTATGCATATAAATAATAATAATCATTTAACTTATTTCATATTTTTTGCCACAGAATAATTGATGTCATCTGCAACAAATTTTTCAGCAGTTCTCATATTTGGAGCGAGGCTCGTAACTTTAGTTTTGATACCAATTGTTAGATTTAATGCTTATCATTAGACTCAAAACTAATTTATCCTAACAATTTATTTTTCAAGTTGGAGTTTCTTTTACATTGATATTTCTCCACAACTTGTATTATCGTTTTTATTATAACAAAATATGTTTACCTTAAACTCTTTATCAAAATCATGTTTCAAGTCCACAAACACTTCATCAATGTGTTGGACTTTTTTACTAAGAAACCGCGAGGAAGATTTGGTACCAAAGAGCCATAATACTACTTGTAATCCAAAACCTTAAAACAATAGGTGAGTATATGTTTTCTTTCTAATAACCTACTCTTTATACTCATTCATACTCAATACGAAATCAAACTCTCAGAATCCTAACAAATCTAAATACCACGATTTGATTGTAACCTGACCTCTATCACAAGACGATTAATACCACTTAAAACAATGTATATGCATGCATGGAGATGAAAAGAGAAAAAGGTGACTCATGAAAAAAAGTGTGATGAGGTATATAAATACATGAACAAAGTGAATCAATTGTTGGATTGAGCTATAAATTCCAAAGTGGGGTCCTTCAATGTGTATGCATATAATGATGAATGAAAGGGGGGAAGAAGTTGTTGTGACTTTGAGCATACACACATACATTTTTGGTTTATTATTATTAGTCGTTACTACATGTATATTTTGAAATGGGTGAGATTCTATATAAGTATATCTCATGACACATGGTCACAAAAGTTTGGTTGAATTGAAGCTTGATGGGAAGAGGCATAGAACGAGATGTGTTTAAAGTCAAAAAAAGCAAATATGTAGGGTTTTGTTGGAGAGGGCCCAAAGGTGTGGAATTGAGATTGTGGTGAAATGTCTGCAATAATATTGGCAATGTGCATGAAGTCTCCATGCCATTGATTGAGTGGTAGTAAGATGCAGCTTTGTCAATTGAAAGTTGCATGATGAGTAGGTGCACTAGAAGTGGCCAAAACAGCTTTTTACCCACACATTCATGCTCACTGTTAAGATACTCATATCCATTCTTCACATTATTGCCAAATATCAAGTGTTGTTATCATACACAGATGGGACATGTCAATTTCTTCACACCATCACTCACTTTCCAACTTTCCAAATCATTCTAATCCTCCAAACTTCACACTGTTCACAAACAGTAACCATTTCATATTCTTGGAAACTAGATCCCATTATATCCCCTCAATTTATCCTTTGTTTCAACATTTACATTCATTGAGTTTAATCAAAAATACCCTAAAACCAAATCTTCTTACAAATTTTAACGCCATGTTTAGACTTTTAAAATCTCCTTTTCTTATCAAATTTGGTCGGAGTGACAAAAAGTTCTAAATTCAGAAACGAATTATATTTAAAATTTGATTTTAACAATGTTATCTCAAAATACTTGAACGAAGTAACAGAAGTTCTACGTTCAAAAACAATCAACAATCGCATGTGATGAATGACTTTAACAATATTATTGCCATAAATTTGAGATATATAATTTTCATTGTTAAAATTTTGTTTTTATTTGACACATTGATATGTTTGTGTGATTTTTTTAGTGAGATCATCATCCATTCATTGTGAAATGGGTTTTCTAAAATATTGGATTTGTTTTTTCCTTGAGAAGAAAATGACTATCTATATAAATGCAATATTTAAAATTTTGTGACATTAATGGAGGAAGATAAGTTGCATGTGTGTAGTCTACATCATATTCAAATCCAATAAATTAGGATAGCATTTCATTTAAACATTTTAAGTATATATATTTAAGATAGAACAACAAAATTTTCTCTCTCTCTTTCTCTTTCTATTTATATATGTTAGAACCATTTCACACTATTGTATACCTCTATTCTATGTTAATTTCTTGAACACTTCCTTTGTAATGATTATTATAACTCTATATATGGTATCATTATGCAACATTTGTCAACCTTAGTCATAAGAGTAGCAAAACAGCAGTGTCATGATTGTATGTGCCATAATGTGTTACTAATAATATCTTTCCCCAAAACAAATAAAAGATATTTATGTTGTACATTTTTTACTTAATTATTACTATTTTATAAAATTTGTTATTAAACTTTTTTAAAGTTTATTTTACTATTTTGTTTTTCAATTTTCATATATTTAATTAATCCATTAAATATTTAAAAGTTTGTTGATGTGCATACAATATTCAAATAGTGAAAGCTTCTGAAAGTTAGGTTTTTTTATTTTCAACTGCTACCATAGCTTTGGGTTTATCTAGTTTGACTTAAATAAAACCTCGCTAATTTAATATAATTTGTACAGAATTTTAAATATGTACAATTAATATTAAATGTATTGAAGAAAGTGCTTGTTACTAGAAATAGTTTAACTCATTTAATAAAATAACAATAATCTTTCGTTTATTAACCACTATATCACCAATTCCCTTATTAGCAATTATTGGTTAGGAATACAACTTTAATAATCATTGTTGAACTCATCATTTATGGTTAAATAAAAAAAAAAAAAACTTTAGTTAATTGTGATAAATTAACTTCCTTTTATTTAAAAATACTTGCACCTTTGATTGAATTATAACCTAATCAATGAATCTTTATTCATAAAACCATTACTACAAACATATACCAAAATTAATATATATTTTCCTGTTATGAATTTAATTTACACTCATCTTAAATAATATTTTTTTCTTTTGTAGTTTCTCTAATTAAAAAGAAAAGTCGGTTGAAGAAAATAAAATTAAAAAAAGAAAAGGTAGGGTGAGATTTTAATCACATGTCATTTTCTAATACAGACAAAAAGAGATGAGCTTTTAATCACAAGTCATTTTCTAATACAGGCAAAAAGGATGATTGATTTCAATGCCTTACCTCAAACTCTCATTGCATGTCTCTATTTTTCATCATGGCTTTTGATTCTTAAAATAGTTCTTTGAATGCTTTATATTTGTTTTGTTTAATATTCTGAATATTACGATATATATTAGGATTCAAAACCAAGAGTAGTTATTACACTCAAACAATCTGGTAATAGTATAATCTACACTTAGAGGATTTCTACTTTATTTACTTATTTTAATTTTAAAAGCTTAATTATTTTTATTATTTATTTAATCAAACTGTTCAACTATATTTAATAGACTTTCATAATTTGAAAGTTTAAACAATAGCATTTTAAATATATGTTTCTTCTTTTAACTCTTCAAAAATGAACAAAACTGTAAAAATTATAGATTTCAAAACCAACAATGTTATCCCATCAACAGGACTTGATATGAGAACATAAACATTATATTTAAAGGCCTAATATGATTTTTAATTTTATTATTTGAGAAATTTATTCATATATGATTTATTAATTTTTTTTTTTTGTAATTATACTTGCATTTCATTTAAAAAGAGTTAGTGGTATCTTTTTACATCACAAAAAAATACCATTACACTCATTTCACATAAAAAAAATAATATTTAATTAAATTTATATTATTTTTGTTTTAAAATTACAATATATTATTATATTGTTTTTCAAAATATACCAATACCAATTTAAGAAAATTAAAAAATAACAGTAAATAAAGTTAACTAGAAATTAAGTAGGGAAAGGTACAGAAATAGGTATGATGATGATGGTATGGTAGGCACAGAGGTAACGGATTAACATCAAATCAAAGGGGTGATGGTGCCAAAACGGCGTTATCTTCGAAATCCCCACTGTTGTTTCTCTGTCAGATAATGCTTCTCACTAAGGTGTACGTGTCAGAAGCTTATTGGGTGAATCAACAAAATGCCATTACCTTCGCATTTAATGATGCCAACGCTTCCTCCAACACCTTCTGCACACTCATTTAATGCATACCAGACCACCACCACCACCATTTTTATAACCATTTATCTCATCATATATTATAAAAAAAAAACTTAAATATCACAAATTAACAAAAATCATGGATTAAATAACATTTTAACTAATAAATACTAACGAAAACTTTTATTTTTATGTTTCTGTTTTTTCCATTCCTCTATTTTCTTCTACTCGAACAAACAAAAGGTCGACCCGAGTCAATACCCGAACCACGACCCTTGCCTTGTGTTAAGGAACCTCACCCGACTGCTTCGGATCCTTACCACCATGCAAGGAGCTTTTTCTTTTTTCTCCCATGCGCGGTTCGTTCTTGACTCAAACAACCATCCCGTCATTCACACGCGCCACCCATTACACTTTCCAATGTCTAAACTTTCAAAATCTCAACAAATGAAACAAAAACAAAAAAGGAAAAAATAACCACACTCACGTGACTGAGAGATGACAATGACATGATCGATCACGTGATGGTGATGGTTAACTTTCACAGTGCAGGGCAGCTTTGATTTTTTGAACGGTGCATGATATGAGGTTGTTCACAGTTTCCACGGACTCCACTGTGAGCTTCGCTGTAGGAAGACTATTCACAAGTATCTGAAACGCCACCGTTAACAGGGACCCACTCACACGCGTCCCACCATTATCACCACCGTTACTTACGGCAGTAGGCCCGTTCTGTGACCCACGAGATCCTGGCCCATCTGGAACAATAGCAAATCCCGATGGCAGCAATGCCACGTAAGCCGAATCACCACCGTTCATAACCACGTGCATGGCTGGGATATCCACCGGCGCGTACACCACAAGTGATCCCGCCTCGTCTATGCATGTCTCCTGTAGTATCAGCATGCTGCTCTGGCTGGAGTTTATGGCCTGGAAACAAAAGAAAAAAATAATTAAATAAAACTCAGTTCAAAGTGGAATAATATAACTAGTGTGTTGTCATTTTCCAGAAGCTAGTCAAACCTGATTCCATTTTTTTTTATTTCACTTTTTAAAATTTTCATGTTTATTTTTAAATATTGAATAAAAAACAATGAAGTCAGAAACCCACGCATTATATTTTGACTTTTTTTTTTATTTATTTTAGTGATTCATCAAAATCTGCCTCCATTGATACTTCCAAAACTTCCATCGTTGTCCTTCTCAAAGTTTCAGCAGCTCTCATCCAAAAACTAAACGACAACCAACACCATTTCCGATCTAAATACTAATGAAAACAAAAACATTAACACAACCTATGCATGCCCTAACAAAGAAATTATCGCAAAACATTCACACATAAAAAATCAAGAAAAAGTGAAAAGAAAAAAAGTTTGTTATGAGTGAGAAGAAGCATACACTGGCTCGCAGGAGAGAGACGCAGTTGCCGTGGTCTTGGCCCTTGGCGATGTGGGCCATCTCCTGCATGGGCCCGCCGTTGGAGAGTATGTCCCACTCGCTCCGGAGGCGCTCGTCCCGGAGGAAGTCGAAGAGCCTCTGCGGCGACACGGGGAGCCAAACGGAGGTGGCGGCGCTCAGCACAATCCCCGGCGGCTCGCCGGGATCATCCACGCTCTTCCGCGTCATCACCCTCACGTCCTCATCCACGTTCCCGGGATTGAGTTTGTTCCACTTGTGCACCGTGGAGGCACACACGCCGGCGCAGAAGTTGTTGGTCATTCGCTGCGCCAGCTTCACCATGCTCCGCCTTCCCCCCGCCGTTATTGCTGCACCCACCATCAAAATCATGAATTTCAAAAACAAAACATTCGCCATGTAAAAAAAGATTGATCTTTTACAATACCTATATGAAAATACCTGAATGATCTCGAGAGGGTGTTGCTGAGGACATTAAGATAGCAAGACACTCGCATTGGCGTTGAAGGGTAGCCACCCAACGCTGAGCACCGAACCCCATGCCTGAGTTCAACAGTGGTCTATAAACCTGATGAATTTGGCTCTCATCGTATTCTGCATGCTCCACCCATGTCACCTTCAAACCACATGCAACCAACCATGTCAAAATTTCATGCATGTCACAAAATATTAAAAAAAAAAAAGTACTTTTTTCTTGATTAATTAATCAAGTTCATCATGTTGACTAATTTGAATTGTATGCATAATAATATAAGGTTATGTTTGTTTGTTTATGGCGTCACTAGATGATAAAAAAAATGTGTAAAAGCAAATCTTGGAAAAGCCTGAAGACTGGGCTCAGCAACAGACATAGGTATCTCTCATTTATCTGGACAAGTACATAAAATATTGGTACTATATAAAGTCAAGGTGCAGTATTTACAGGAGCAATGGGTACTGTGAGCATCGAGATTTACCACCAAACAAAAACTCAGAGGAAACAGACAAAGTACTCAGTCTCTGGTTTTTTACTCCAAGGGTCTTCATTCAATATTATATGTAACAGCCCTATCCGATCATAGGACTGGAGCTAGTCCACATTCGATCTCGTGAATTAAATAATGCTACAAGATACTTATTATGTGGCGTCAAAGATTGGAATAGAAACATCATATGTATTGTTTATAGAATCAGAAAGTGCGTGCAAGATCATATGCCCAATTTCATACAAATGGATATCTTATTAATGAGTTCAAGATGGCATGGATTTAAGAGATGGAGATTTTTGTGAATAAATTAATGGATTGATTTGGATTTTATACCACACAGGGAATACTCTCTTCCAAAACTAACACTGTTATCTTATGAGGAATCTATACATAGATTAAAAAATTACCAGCTGATGAGTGCATGTTTTGATTAAAACACCTTTAGTACTTTATTGATAGTTGAGATGTTTATAAAATGATTAAAAATGTCAAGGAGCAGCATTCAAAGAGTCTATGGGATTGAAGATGAAACGTTGAAAACCCCACATTGGAATATAATTGTTAAATTGAGATCCTACTCTGCTGCAATGATATTATGTAAAGTTTTGAAAAAATGAAATGAATTTTGTGTGAAAATCATCACTGACAGAATAGTTATATAGAGAGTAGTCACTAGACTAGCCAAGTTACTTCGAAACAGGAGCTCTTAAAAAGCTTCGAAAAGCAAAGCCCCGTGATTCCTTGGCATGGTGTTTTGTTTCTCTTGAATATTCTGTACTTTAGCTCTTACGATCCAGTAACTTCCATGAACAAGTGTGATTAAAAACTAAAGAGAAAGATACCCACTTTGGAAGTCATAATAAATTCAATAAAAAACATGGAAGCTATTAAATACTAGTGTATAGTTTGGTAACAGTGGCTGCATGGAGAATATAAACCATTTTTGCAGTCTCAAAAAGATTAGGATTCTCAAGCAAAAAACATATTTTTTACAATCAATTTTTGTAAAATACCCTCCTTTCTTCGTAGTATAATCATTACATGCTTTTGTTTTCTTTGGACTAGGGAGTAGAGTTAGAATAGAATCACCCCACACTACAAACTAGAAAAAGTGTTTTGAATTTACCTTGGAGTAACCATTGGGCATGTCTTGCACAACACAACCAGAAGGAAGCCTCCTACAGTTGACAAAAGTTGATGCTGCTCCTGAACTTTCTCTGATGCTATCTATGGACACATCCACCACTGCCCAAACCCCTTCTGCGTGCTGCTTGCAAAACCTTAAGAAATTGACCTCACGAACAGGAACCAAAGGCGAAAGAACTTGAAGTTCAGCATGCATCTGAGCAACAAATTTAAAGGGTCAAAAACCAAAAATCTCACCCCATTTCCCTTCACCAAAGAAAAGAAAAAGAACTTGCAAGAACATAAACCAAACTTACTAATTGAAGTGCTCCATTTCTTGTTCCATTTATCCCGTTAGATATCACTTCAGTAGTGGAGGTTCTTGCAATGATACAAGGAAACATCTCTGCCCATCGATTCTGTTGAGGCAAAATGCAATTCAGTCATGCATTTTCAACATTTCATCAGCTTTTAAGTTTAGACCAAAGTTTTACGTGCTTCACACACCATTTTCTAATTAAAATCGGAGTTTAGAGAGATTAAATTTCAATTGGCTTACCGCGTCCATGAGAGTCTCAACAAGTGCCAAACTGTTAATAATGACCATTCCATTTTCCCTAGATGCTTCAGACACAAACCCATTGGGTCTCAAACCAATACAAGGAGTGAAGGTTCTCACGTACTCCTCATGGTTCATGATTTCCCTCCCACCTTCAACATTCCTCACCCAAAGAGGCTCCCCAGTTTGAGCCATCTTCACCAACTCATCCATGGCGGCCAAAGCAAGCTCGAGAAACATGGACCTCTCCATGGACCTATCAAACCCACCCACAACAGAAGTTGGTCTGGTACTCGAGGGAGACACCATAGCCAAAGGGTTGTTAGACACAGACATCGACATTCCCATTCCAAAATCTTGTCCTAAAGGCAATGTGGTGCCAATGCTGATTCCACCGAACCCGTTCCCCCCAACGCCAAGCTCCAAACTTGAATTCGGTAACGAAGAAACGGGGCGACCCAGAAACTTGCCCGTGAGTGCACACACGCGATCGAGCTCGTCCTTCAACCGCGCGTTCTCAATCCGAAGGTGCTGCTCCTCCAGCGAAATCTCGCCGATGATGGCAGGGCCACCGCAATTGGAGCACATGGGGTTCCTCATTGCGTCCCTGATAGACATGTTCTCCGCTCTCAGCTTGTCGTTCTCTTGTCTCAGCAACGTGTTCTCGTGCCGCTCCAACTGGGTCTGGTACAACCGTACGTAGAAGGCAAAAGTTTCAAACTGCATCAGAAACCTCAAAAAGGAAGAAAAGGAGTGTGAAAGTGACTTTGTGAGAGTTTGAAGCATGCCACACCTTCATTTGGGTTCTCCGGTTTTGGAACCAAAACTTCACCTGTCGAGTCTCCAAGCTCAGCCTCTTGCTGAGTTCGAGTCTTTGCTTCTCATCTGGATGAGGACACTCCTTGAACAACCTGAACCCCATTAAAAAAAATCCAAAAAATCATCCACCATTCAAATCACAAATCACATACATGTACATGTACAACGTGTTTAGGAAGTAAGAAACTGTTTCGGAACCATGGTCATAACCATTAGCTTCATAGAATTATTACATGTTAGTATGTTTAAGAGTGAAGAAGAAGAAGAAAAGGAGTGAATGGTGAGATGAAGATGAAAATGAAAATGAAAATGAAAATACGCTTCAAGTTCTTGTATCTGCTGAGGGGTGTGTCGGTGATAGCGTTTTTTCCTCGGAGGCTTGTCGGCGGCGTCTTGTTCATCGCCGGAAGCGCCGTCGATGTTGTCGCTGCCAGATCTGCTTTCATGCTCTTCCTCTCTGCTTCTTCGCAAACCGTTTGGTTCGAAGCTATTTTCGACCATTCTATTCACATCTTCTTGTCCATCTATATTGGTTTGCTGCTTTTGTTTAATTTTTTACAAACAAGAAAGGAAAAGAAATAAGGAAACACAGTACAACATGGTACCAACACGTTAGTTTTTAAAGTAAAGTAACAAGATCTCTCACAAGTGCCAGAGATAGTCCTGGGGAGTTGAACATGGATTTGGCCAGGGTTGGAGTGGTGGTGGTCACCAGGCGGGGCTGAGAGATTGCACCAAAGGGCATTCTATCGTCGTCGTTGGTGTTGGTATGGTTGGTGGTGGTAACGTTGTTGTAAGGAATATCCGAAAGGTCGTGTCTGGCTGCGCCACTACCTGATTTGTTGTCAAGAAAACCCCCAAAACTCATCAAAGAAGCCACTTTTCTCTTCAACACAAGTACCCGAACAAGCCTAAATTTTTTACCCTGAAACCCCTTGAACCCACTTCTTCTACTCCTCCCTAAGCATCGAATTGCTTCATCAGTGAGAATTTAGGCGTCAATTGGCTACCCCAGAATTTTGAAACTCAAGAAAGACTCAAAAGATGAAGTGGGTCGGTCAGAAGGAGACTTATATACTCTGGGAGAGTGATCAAAGAAGAAACTTTCAAGGTAAGGGGGGAAAGAATAGAGACAGAGAGATAGAGGAGACAAAAGGATAAAACCCCAATGTCTCAGCTTTCTCTCTGTAGCAGAAAGAAAAAAAAAAATACTGTCTTTTTCTTTTCTTCTATTATTTGTAGAGAAAGAAAGAACGGAAGCCTAGAAACCCTTATGCTATTACAGCAGCTTCCTTCTTCTTTCTCTATTCCTCTCTTAGTAGCAGTGAGCCTTTGAGAGTGGCACTTTGTGGCACAGACACAGTTGAATGGTAGCTTCAATCCATTGGCTTGGGGTTAAATGGAAAAAAGGATATAAGAACCCTACTGTCTTTGCGTGTGTGTGTGCCTCATTCTCTGCATGCTTGACTCTTGTAAAGCCTAAAAGGAAAAAGACAGAAAAAAAAATGAAAAAGATGCAGTTTTTAATTAAAGTTTTAATCAAATAACATGATTATATTTAATCTATGAAGGCTCTTAAAAAGTGACACTCTAGTTTTAATCAAAAGCTTCGTGTTTGACTTTTGTAATAGAATAACAGTATGCCACTATTATGCTAAGGAAAAGGGTGAGAGATTGAAGAAAATGAAAATGGTTATGGATTTGTACAGAAAATGATGAGAGAGAGAGAGAGAGTGTAAGGGGAAAAGGTGAAGATAAAACGTAACGTGTGGACTATTGGAAGCCTTACAAATAGATGGATCCAAAAAGGGACGGTTGACTCTTACTGTGATGGCTGATGCTATTTGCACAGTATCCCCAGAAAGCCTGTGAGTGACTGTGAAAATTGCAAAGTGGCTTTTTGATGAGCTTTTGTGAAGAAGAAAGTAAACCGAGTTATAGAATAATGATGATAGGGTCCTATGGTGTGAGTCTGTTTGGGCATGAGATCCATAAGATAGGACTCTTTCACTGAAATCTCAACCTTTCTTCACAAACCGTCCTAGGGATTCTCAATAATTGGACTAAGCTTGCTTTAATCTCTCTAAGGAGACAAACATCACACCACTTTTTAAACTTTTCTCCCTTCCTTTTTTTTTTTTCTTTTTTTTGATGAATCTCAAATTAATTCTCATCAAATTAAAAATATATATATTTTTTATTCTCTAAAACTTTTAATGTACATTGAATTTCTTTCCTTTTTTTTAGTTAAAGGTTTATTGTTTTTATTTAGGTAATTATGAAAGGAATTAATGTTGTAGTTAAAGTTATCCGGGTAAATAATAGAAATCAATGTACAAAGCGTTTTAGTGATAAAAGAAATATAAATTACAAATCGGTTTCAAAACGAAACTTTGGATCATTAATCATATGACCTAAACAATTAATTTCATTTATATGTTAACGGTGTTTATATTATTAATAATTTTTTGTTTTATTTGAAAAATTCTTTTATTTTGTTAAAATAATTTTTAAGATCTCTCATATGTTTAATTATGTTGATATTTAAAATGTTTTCTTAGATTTATAATATCTTTTTTATTTTTATATTATTAATTATTAAATTTGTATTTTTTTCGTGCGATTTTACTTAACAATCTATCGAATTGTTTTCATTTGATATTTTTTAATATTTTTATTTAGTGTTTATTTTTATCATATAAAATATTATTTTTGATATTTTTTTGTATAATTATTTTTATTTTCTATCTTATTATTAGTTTTATCACTATAATTAATTAAATAAAATTTATTTAGTATAATATAATAATTTAATATTATTGTCGTAATTTTTTTTATCCTCATAAAAAGAGGAAATATGTATATTAAATTTTAATTATTATTAGTTTAATTTTTTTATTGTGTGATTTTAATCGGTATTATAATTGTTATCGATGTATAAGAAAATGAGATTTCTTACAATTTAAAAAATTAAAGTAAACATACATTTAAAATATTTTTTAATTTAAATACTTTTTTCTTTATATTTTTTAAAATATTTTTTAATTTTATCAATTAGATAACATTAATGTTTGTAAATTTAAGGGTTAAATATGTTTTTGGTCCCTCAAGTTTCAGCGAAATTTAGAATTAGTCCCTCATCAAAACTTTTGACCAATTTAGTCATTCGTCTTTCAAAATACGTGAATTTAGTCCTTTTAACCAACTTTTGTTAAGTTTATCTGACGTTTCAAGCGCATTTCATGATAGTATTTAAATTATTTACACTGTTTGACACATTTTTGCTTCAATGTTAACTTAAATACTATCATAAAATGTGCTTGAAACGTCAGATAAACTTAACAAAATTTGTTTAAAATAACTAAATTTACGCATTTTGAAAGATGGAGGACTAAATTGATATAAAGTTTTGATGAGGGACTAATTCCAAAATTCACTGAAATTTGAGGGACCAAAAACATATTTAACCCTAAATTTTATAAATGTTTTGACTCTCATTATATTTTATGTAGTATTTTAATTTAAAATATATATAATTATAATTTTTTTCTTAATATTTGATATTGAAGAAAAAAAATACCCTCTTTATAATATTAAATATTTTATAATATTATATTTCATTTATGGCAAGATAAAGAATACGGATATGAATACAAAGTACATAGGCATTGTTCGGTGAAAATGAGAAAAAATTAATAAATGATACATTTGAGTATGAGAATAAAGAAATTTTTTCAAATAATATAAAATAACAAAACTCGTAATTGTCCTACTAGGTTATCATTCCCATACAAAACGTTTTAGTGATAATAAAAGAAATACAACATAGGAATTGTTTTTTTAAGTAACTTGGGATTATTAATCATATGAGCTAAACGATTAATTTCATTTATATTTTTTTAATGAATCTCAAATTAATTCTCATCAAATTAATATATATATATATATATATATATATATATATATATATATTCTCAAACTTTTAATGTGAGTTTTAATTTCTTTCTTCTTTTTTAGTTAAATGTTTATTATTTTTATTTGGGTAATTATGAAAAGAATTAATGTTGTGGTTAAAGTATCTGGTTAAATAATAAAAATGAATGTACAAAGCGTTTTAGTGATAAAAGAAATACAAACTAGAAATCAGTTTGAAAAAGTAACTTGGGATCATTAATTATATGAACTAAACAATTCATTTCATTTATTTATTTATTTTCTTTGTAATGAATCTCAAATTAATTCTCATCAAATTAATATATATATATATATATATATATATTCTTTTTCTATTTCTAAAACTTTTTTATATAATTGAATTTCTTTCTTCTTTTTCAGTTAAAGGTTTATTATTTTTATTTGGGTAATTATGAAAAGAATTAATGCTGTAGTTAAAGTTATCTGGCTAAATAATAAAAATGAATGTACAAAGCGTTTCAGTGATAAAAGAAATACAAAATAGAAATCCGTTTGCAAAAGTAACCTTGGATTATTAATCATATGAGTTAAACAATTAATTTCATTTATATATTTTTTTTCTAATGAATCTCAAATTAATTCTCATCCAATTAAAACAAATATATATCTTCTAAAACTGATAATGTAAGTTGAATTTCTTTCTTTTTATTTTTAGCTAAAGATTTTTTATTTTTATTTGGATAATTATGAAAAGAATTGATGTTGTAGTTAAAGTTGTCTGCCTAAATAATAAAAGCGAATGTACAACGTGTTTTAGTGATAAAAGAAATACAAAATAGAAATCTGTTTGAAAAAGTAACTGTTTGAAAAAGTAACTTAGGATCATTAATCATATGAGCTAAACATTTAATTGCATTTATAAACAAATTAAAGTAAACAGTTTTCAAATTACAGTTACTAAGAATACTGTTTTTTAAATTGAGGAAAAATGAATTTATTTCGGATTTGATGAAGTAATCTCATGGTCCACCAACTTTTAAAATTTGCAAAGCATCCTTTGTCCGGTATATGGGCTATTAATAAAGAGTTAAACGGATTAAAAAATATTTAGATTTTCTATTGGGTTTTTTTTTTTTTACATTTACTGTGTCTTCATCGTACATCGATTACCACCGATTATCACTAATTTTGATATTTTAAAATATATTAAAAAGATATTTAAAATATAAACACAATATATTTTTAATATTCAACAGATGATCGTACAAAAATCAGCAGAAAATCTAGATTCAAACCAAATAAACTAATTCTAATTTTCAATGAGAATTAAGGATCAAAACATACTTAACCTGTATAAATATATATTGAATACGTTTATTTATTTTCATTATATATTTTGAAGCCATTAATATATCTCAAGAGGAGTTTAAATCTATTCATCAATGACTATGAAATGTATTGTGAGTAATTAATTTTAGGTTTAATCAAATTTTGAATTTATTTATTATTTTTAATTGAAATTTTATTAAATTTTTTATTTATTGACTAGTTTTAATTTTTAAAATTTTCAATTGAATTTTGCTATTTATTTATTTTTTCAACTGGAGTCATGTCTATTACTTTTCTTGTTATCATCTCGTTTACCTATCTTTACATATGATAAATGTAGCATTACTATTAATATAAAATAATCTTGCTTATTTCTATATAGGTTTTAAGAAAAATGAGGTTTTATAGTTAATATAATATGATATTGTAATTAATGTAAAATGACAAATGATTTGGAAGAGATATTAGATAATGATATCATAGTGTTTCCTGATGACTATCTTATTATCATCTATGTGAATAATGATATTTTGACCCATTTTTTTTTATTCACTCTTAATCCACTACTCCAATCACCTTTCAATTATCTATTTTGATTTATTTAAGTGATGTGATGTGATGATCTAAAGATAATGAAAGTAGTATGTGGGTTAAAAATGGATTAAAATATCATTATCCTACCTACAAAGACTAAAAGATGTCATCATCATCACCATAGATGCAAATGATGATGATAATATTCTTTTATCAAGAATGTTTTTAGCAAAAGCAATAAAGTCACTTGTCATATTACACTAACTATAATATCATTTTATATTAACTACAAAACATTACGTTATTATCATGTTCAGACAAACAAAAAAGATTACGAGACAATATAACAACCAATGAGAAATTACTCAATTAAAAAATATATAAATTTTAAATATTTAATAAAAATGAAAACAAAAACTCAATTAAAAATAATCATTCACTTGAAATTTTGTTCAACCTTAATTTTTTTAACCCTTAGTTAATGTACATATTACTTAGTAATAAAATTTTTATTGAAAAAGTCATTGTGTGATTTCTTAATTTACTTTTATGAATTTCATTTCATTATATCATTTTTTTTTTATTTTTTTCAACTCCTATTCCAATTAAATATATTTATAACACTCACACTTTTTAATTAATGTTTAATATTTTCAAAACTAAAATATTTTTGTTTATGATCAATAAATATCTTAAATTTTTATCATAGATCATTCTGTCTTATTACTATAACCTTATAACAGTATTACTATAACCTTCGTAATGAAATGAATTGAAATATAATTGCCTACTAATGAATAAATAATGAAAGTAACTCCCTCTCATTCATTGCAACGGTTTTGCTAGCCTATATGCACCGTGTTCATAGAATTAAAGTTCCAAAATACATGTTTTGATGAATTAACATTTTGAAAGATGATAAATAGTTAATTAACATTTCCATTGTAATTAATGCTGATTAAAATTAATGATACCCACATTTATAAATATTTAATTAATATTTCCATTGTAATTAATGCCTGATTTAAAATTAATGATACCCACATTTATAAATATTTAATCAATATTTACACTGTAGTTAATGCTTGATTTAAAATTAATGATACCCACATTTATTTCCTTATTTTTATTTTTTCTATATTTTTAAACTCTTCACATCTTCATCTATATAATTACGAGTTAGAATTTTCCTTATAATTAAATATACTATTCATCTTTCCATCGAGTATAGATAATTTTATATAAAATTGAGTCGAATTATATAAAATAATAAAGATGAAGATGTTTTTCTTGTTATGTAATAATGTAATGTAAGTCACAATAGCACAACAGTAATTTTGTAAGCTTCAATAATTCCAACTTATCACCTACCAATTTTATCTACCATTTTTTTTAATAGATAACATTTAAATTATATACATTTAGTCATTAATTTCATTCGTTTTTTTTTCAATTTAGTCGTAATATTTTTTTAATTAAGTCTCAATTTTTGACAATTTTATTCAATTTGGTCTTTTTTTTTATAACGTCATTCAAATAATTAACAATAATAAACAATGACCGTCACGTGTCACTTCGTGTTTTTTTTTATAATTTAAAAAAAAATGTCTATGTGTCAACCAGCAGTGTGTCACATGTCAAAATCAATGTTTTATATTTAATTTCGTTCCTATATTCGTTATTTTTATTCAATTTAGTCTCATCTTTTTTTAAATGGAACAATTTTGTCACTGTTGAAATTTTGCACCAAATTTAAATTTTATATAAATGTTATAATGATGTTTTTACTAAAATTCACATTTTTATAAATATTTTGATTTAGAGTTACAATTAGTTTAAAATTAGGATGAAAATTTCAAGGATGAAGACTAACACCATTTTGACATATTACTAACACTTCTTAAAATTTTAGATCAATTGTGTTAGTCCTCATCATTCAAATTTTTCTTGTAATTTTAAACTAATTGTAACTCTAATTTAAAGTATTTAATAAAAATGCGAGTTGTAGTAAAAACATCATTGTAACATTTACATAAAAATAAAATTTGGTCTCAATTTGGGGAGGGACAAAATTGCTCTATTTTTTTTTTTTAAAAATGACTAAATTGAAAAAAAAAATATAGGTATCAAATTGAATATAAAACATTAACTCTAACACGTGACACAAGGCTGGGTTGACACGTGAACATTTTTTTCAAAAATAAAATATAATAAAAAAAGCAAAAACAAAAATTAGGAAGTGACACGTGACAATCACTATTCATTACCGTTAATTATTTGAACAACATTAGCAAAAAAGGACCAATGTAATTTCTGGTGGGGAGAAAACCACTGGTGCAAAAACACAACAATTTTATCGTCTTAAGGTGGTTGGTGCCTAGGGTAGAAGTAAAGGCTCTTTGGGTTCGATTTTAAAGCTTTGGAGGCAGTTGTGCTACCTGTTATGGAGCCTGTGGTGGAGTCTATGGTGGAGTTTGTGGTGAATCCTATGGTTGAGTTCTGGTGCCCGTGGTGAATCATGTGGTGGACCCTATAATGGATCTTGTGAGGGAGCCTATGTTAAATTAGTCAGTACTAGAGCCAAATCATGATAATGTATGTGTTATGCATGTATATATTGTTAATAATATAGATGTTTCTAACAGTGGTGGTATCCCAGTAGATTTTGATTCCTTGGTTGATATGTCTTATTTTGAGGATGTTACTTCCATTGTCGATAGTTTACAAGGTTTACAACATTTATACTAATTTCATTCTAATTTTGAAGTAGTTCTAATATTTTGAATTCAAAGGAACCTCGTTTTGTGGATGAATGCAAAATAGTCTCTAAATAGACTAATATGTTTAATAAGAGAAAAAATTCTAATTTTGAGAAGAATGATGAGCCATATCAAACTGTAAGGAAGTTTTAAATCTTCTAAAGTAAGGGTGTCTGAAAAACTATAATAAGTTTTAAAAATCTTTTTATGGATTGTAAGAGTTTATTATGCTGAAGAATTTGATTATTAAACTTTAGTCTTCTATTTGTCACTTTGAGATACTTTTTTCCATCTATCTATTTACTTAATTTTTTCATCATAGATTGTTTTTACCTATACATGCGATATATTTTTATCACGGGTTTAGTGCGATCCTCTCATATTTTCTAATTTTTTATCTTTTTATTTTTTTAATAAAATCTTCATGTTTTTTAGTTTTTTTTTTTAATAAAATCTTCATGGCAATTATGTCTTACATAAACCTATTGAAAAACTTTCTAACAATTACAAATGAATATAAGTAAAATTGTTTAAGTTTTTAGAAATCTATATTATTTTAAATGTTGCAATTAATCATGTTTTGGTAAAGAAAAATATTCTCTCATCTAATTCCATTAAAATAATGTTTTATGTCTTGCATTAATTTTTCTATAAAGGTAAATTGTAAAATGTTTGAAGCAAATATTACAAGTTTAATTTTGAATAAAATAATTGTTAAAATGAGAAATTATTGTAAGTTATGATAATGATTGTGCAACAAAATTTAGATAAATTAAATCACAGTCAACTTAATTATATATGCATTATGAAACTGAAGACAACATGATCGTAATTTACTGAAGAAATTTCACTACTTCTATTTTCAATAATTTTCTTGTTCTAGTAATAATGGAAAGCTTGTCCCCCACTAATGGCACTTAATACATTAATTAAACATCCATAAAGAACAAACCACATTTAATTATGAAGGTAATCATGTTTGATACCATTGAATGAGAATTTATGAAGAAAAGAAACCGTAAAATTTATACTTGAAAGGATTGAAGTATAAATGGAAATGGAGTTGCTACATAAATGGTAATAAATATAAAAACTCTTCCAACTGTTGAAGAACTAGAAATGAAAAAAATGAAAAAAATAAAATAAAATAAAATTTGAATGCACCATCATCATCATGATGATGATCATCATCGCATTGAGTCTGTGTGTCCCACCACATTATAAAGCTTTTTTATTTATTTTTTCTTCCATCTATTAAATCTAAAATATTAATATCAGAAACAATCATGCACACTGAAAATGTAGGCATGTGATCCCATCAAACCTTTTGAATTTTGATTGGTCTTTCATGTTCCGACATATTACTTGGCCCCAAAAAAAGAAGACAAAAATAGCTCTCAGAGAAACATGGCTTTCAAATTTTCGCCTTCTGTAATCCAAATCATAATGTTCTATAATACTATTACCATGCATTGTGACTACTATATACAAAAACATATCTTATATATCTTCATCCATTATTACATCAAAAATACACCCACTTTTCATTATATTATTATAGTACCACTAAAATGTTGACTCAAACTATCATCACACACCTTGTTTAAACGACTTCCCCACAAGTACTTTCTTAGGAGTAAAAATAAAAATAAAAGCTAAACTTTTTTTTTTGCATATTTTGTTCTTAGGACTACATTTGAATTAGCATGTTTTTACATAATTAATCTCGGATAGTAATACGTGTTTACATATTAAAAGATTATTTATGTATAGAACCATTGTCGTGACTTAATAACTTAGATATGATGTAAGTTAGAAGTGAGTTTTAAGTTTAATTCAACCTCATCCAACACATTCCCTCACGTCCGATGTATGTACATCTTGTGCGTGTCTGATATCACGTTAGAAGTGAGTTTTAGACCTAACTCAATCCCACAAAACCTACTTGTAAGGTGAAGATTGCACCCACTCATATATTATGAATTGGCCTTATCTCTAATCGATGTGAGACTTCCAACAAACATATATATGCTTTTCATAATTTTAATTAAACTTAAAATTTTGTTATCAACATAACATAATGATATATGGTGTTCTTTAAGAATAAATTTGACAGAGTGGTTAATAATTTTTTATAAGAAATCAAAACATATATATATATATGTTAAAAATCTTACATTAACTAAAGTTAAAGATAAATATATATAGTATATAAGTGTTAAAATTTACTTTTTAAGATTATATTGAAAGTTACTTAGAGTTTATTTTATTAGTTTTAGTCTTTTATATAAGGTTGACCAGGTTATATAAATGAAGCTCTGGTTATTGTTTGTAAAATCAGATATACTGTTTCAGTCTTTTTATAAAAGTTTATTCATTCTTCTTTCTTTTTTTTTTTTTTTTTTTTCTTTTATATTTTTTTGTTTTTTTTTTTTTATAAAAGTTTATTTTTTTTTTTTTTTTTTTTTTTTTTTTCTTTTTCGCTTAGAACTTATCGTATATTATTTTGGAGCCTATTATACTACCGTATTAGACCAACCTCTCGCACTTTATATTTATATATCTGAAACATGTTAAAAATCCAACCAAACTTAAGAATAAATTTTTTCTTCCACTCAACATTGAAATATTGAACACCAAATAATAGTAAAAAAAAATCATATAAAAGACTAAAACATTATATATATATATATAAGTTAAAATAAAAATATCATTAAATATTTATTTTTACATATTGATTATTTATTGATATTTTTTATTTGAAGTGAAATCTCATGTTTACTTTGAATTTTTAACATGTTGAATGGGAAATTGATGTATAACTTAAAAATCGACTTAAACAACTTAATTTAAGATTTAAATTTATGTCATATTAGTTTGTAGTAACTAAATATCAAACCAAACAATAGGGATTAAAGTTTTTCAAATAGCTTAAAAATTGAGAACTAAGTTAGATTTTTAGGTGAAAGAAGATGGGATGAAAGCGACAAAATAGGCGCAGAGTAAGGGACAAGGATCATCAATAATAGCTGAATGGGACCTTTCTATTTACAGGACTGGAAAATAAAACTATAATCTTCTCAATCTTATTTTTTCCCCTTTTTATTATCAAAATCGCCAACTTTACTATGCAAAACAGGTATTTACAAGTAGTGTACAAATTATAATTTTCATACTCTTATGATATTTATTCCAAACTTGGGATAGGTACCATAATTTTATTATGTGTATGTATATACATTTTCAGCCATCTTTTAATCAAATAATTATTTTCTTTTGCTTTTATGTGTAAAATTTACAAAAAGGAAAATGGAATGAAGTACGATCATCATTTTAATCGATCAAGATTTTACGTTGTTTGTGAATTTCAGTGCTTTAAAATTATTTTAAAAATTTAAGGATTAAATTTAAGTGGAAGCAAGACTATAAATATTGATAAAATTGAAAATTTCATATCTTCAATAAATGTTAAATAGATGTAAAACTAACAACGGTGGATAAATTTAAAAGTCCACACACACACACATATATATATATATATATATATATATATATATATATATATATATATATATATATATATATATATATTATGACAAAGTCATAAATTATTTTCCCACACCAATTATTCAATCAGTTCATTTTTTTCTACTTATAGTAAAATATTTATAAGATTTCTATTTTTCTCTTTTTGTTTTTTGTTATGGTAGAAAACTAAATCTCATATACACAAGAAAATAGTAATTAATACATTGTTTTAAACATTAAAAATAATAATTAAATAAAAAATAGATAAAAAATGAAGGAATTACGTTATCATTTAAAGACACATAATTGAATATAAAAAACCATTATTTTTTATCATCTCTCTTTAGTTTTATGAGAGATTTGTTTATAATTTTTAAGATTTGAGTCCTTCCTAATGGCCGATAATAAAGAGGAAGACATAACTTACCAATAAATTTTGTGTTTAGAATAAATTGCTCTTATAGTTCTTTCTCTTAGGTTGGTTGCATATTGGGTTATTTGCATATCTATGAATGTGTAATTAAATGTGCAATTTTATGGATAAAGATTGTACTAGCTTATTGTTTCGGGTGTAGGGATCGAGAGCCTGCTAAATGAACTCCTTCACTTCGCGTTATCTTCCTCCTCTCCAATGACTTCAACGAAATCCACTCCTTAGCTCGATCGGTTGGGATGACGATCGGGGTAC
>Ga0214543_1005022_pt1 | contig 24740 bp, 12 predicted proteins | sample CNSS2metaG_FD_160094 | JGI IMG/M metagenome (GOLD analysis project Ga0214543, IMG submission 160094) | Root nodule microbial communities from cowpea collected in UCLA plant growth center, Los Angeles, California, USA - CNSS2 | ecosystem: Host-associated > Plants > Roots > Nodule | place: USA... | reverse complement strand
AATTAATTATTATTAAAAAAATTAATATATATATATATATATATATATATATATATATATATATAAGAATAATTATTATTTTTAAATTAAAAAAAAAAAAAAACTGATACTAAGAGGATGACAGTTTGTTTCATGTTCCTTTCATTTGAGTAATCATACATTATAAGTACAAAGTATTAATTAGTTTTCATAATGATAGTTAATTTTTGGTATCCGTCCATTTCATTTAAAACAAAATACAATTTCATTTAGTCAGTAAATGATACGTAATTATTTTAAAAAAATGACTGTCCAATTCTCGTAGGATTCATGTTGATTGAATTGATTCTAATTAAAATTGAGTTCGAAAATGATTTTAAATATTTTTATTCTAAAAGTAAGTTAATAATACAAATTTAGTACACTTTTCATACAACATAAAATTTATTAAGTTATTTAAACACAATAAATTTTGAAATCGTAATAGCATGCGTCCAAAATGTAAATATATTCACCTAAATTAAGTCAGATTAATTGATGTTTTAATGTGATTTTGGATCATTTAGAATGATTCAAGCATATTAGTGATTTTCTTCATTTCCGTTTTTTACAACTAAATCAATAATCGAAAAATTAAAAAAATTGGTTTGAAATTTAACAGATATTGGGCAAACCAACAGTAATTAAATAATATACATATTACTTAATTCAGCACCAATATTAAATAATTATATTTTTAATAAAATATAAGTTTATAAGTTTTTAGATATTTAAAATATACTCAATAGTTCAATGAAATATATTATGTTGATTTTTTGTGTTATTGTGAAAGACAAACAGATTAAACAACATATTTTATTATTCCACGTAAACTATTTTTTGTAATGGATTTTACCGGGTTCCAATTTTTGTAGACTAATAAATTAAACGTGTTTGACTTTATCACCTAACCAATGCACCGACATTTTGATTTGACCAATCGGATGAGTTTAAATTTCGTAATGATAGATTTTACAATGATTTCATTGACTTTAGATTTTAAAACTAGTTATTTATATATAAAAAATTTACCCTACGTGATAACAATTAAACTTATATACAATTAATATAAATATTTTCTACATCTGTCAATACATAAATAAATGCATTGATGCAGTATATTAGGCCAAGTTCTTTAACTAGCATAGAGAAACAAAAGTGGTGGAATGGTGGAATGAAAGAAATTTGATTGTAACAGCATAAATACAAGTGTGAGAATGTATGAAAGAATGAATGCAAGCAATGATGAGAAAAGATTTCTAAAAAACTGTGAAGTGGTATTTAAAAGAGAAGGAAGGAGTTAGATGAGGGTATTAAATGGAATTTGAAATTTAAAAGTGAAATGGTATGAGAAAGTGAAGGTAGGTGGCACGTGCGTGCAGCGTGCGAGGGGAACGCAATGGAGAGTTGTTGTGATGATGGTAGAAGAAGAAGAAGAAGAAGAAGAAGAAGAAGAAGAAGAGAAGGGAAGGGTATAGTGGTAAATAAGAAAAGTTAACGTCCGAGTTTTTCTCCATGAGGTGCGCAGTGTGGTTGAATTTACCGTTTTAGTGAGATGTGAAGGGAAGTGACAAAACCTTAACCGTGAAGGTCTCAGCCGTCAGCTCCAGCTCGTCGTTGGTGGTTTGTGATGTGTGTAGTCACTTTCAGGGGTCAACGATTGTGCAGGATATCCAGCATTGATGAAACTGAAGTATATTTGTGAGATTATTATTAATGAGTGAAGCACGTGCTTGGTGGTGGTGCAATTAATAAAAGAGGAAGTACCGATTATTAGGGTTAGGATTATTGAGGATTGAGGTGGTGGTGTTGGAGAAGATAGAGAAGATGGAAGAAGAAAAGAGGGGACAAAAGGGAAGGAAGAAGGTGAGGACCATGAGATGAGATGGGATGGGATGAGACAGTGTCAGTGATTCAGTATGTTGGTGAGCAATTGCGTGCACACGGATTCATGCCATTAATGTATTCCCACTGGCCCTCCCCTCTGCTTCCTCTTTCGTACTCCTCTCATCTCCTTTCATCCATTCTTTTTGTCTTCTTCTTTCTTCTCTTTTCTCTCTCTTCTCTTCTTCTCGTTAACTCCTCCTTCACTGTAAAACCCTTCTATCAATTCAAATTCATAACATTACCTCTCTACTCTTTCTAATTCATTTTCTTTGTGGAACAACTCAAAATATTGTAGTTTATCTTTTCTCTTACATCTTATGTTGTCATCATCTTCAACTTCAGGTACTCATTTTGTCTTGTTCAGTCTTATCACCCACCTCCTTACAAACTCCACGCAAACACCTGCGTCACTCTCACTCAGTTTTTCACATTTTTTTTTTCACTTTAAAATCATTTTTATCATTCAACGTTTGTTATAAAATCATTTTTATTTAACCTTATCTTTTTTGCTTTTTCTCTCACAGCATTCCTGTTCTGTTATATCAATTGGTAATGGAAACCAAAGACAAGAACAGAATTAAAATTAGTATTGATCTGTCGGGTTTTATGCAATGGTAAGTTAAAACTTGTAGCCACGATTTTCCTTTTCACTTAATTAATATACTCTCGTTTTAGTAATTATTTTTCTTTTAATTTTTTAACCAATACTCTAAAATATTGGTAAATAAAATTAAGAAATAAATTTTAAGTTTAATTCAATAATTTAAAACTCACTCATCCACTTATACCAAATGTTGAGAATATAGACTTTAAATTTAACAATTTTACATTTAACAATTTTACAAAACTCATGTGTAAGGTGACACAGTAATATAAGCTCAACAGAAAAAAGTTTTATTAGAATTTTTGATTACTCTAATATAAGTGTACTTTAAATTTAATATAATTTTATAAAATTAATTTATGAGGTGAAATTTATATTTATTTATATACTATATAATTTCTTTTAGAGGATGAATTTGAGGGAGTAAGTAGATGAATTTGAATGAATTTAGAGATAAAATTTGTTTTGTTTTTTTTAAGGAATTTGAAGATGAAAATGAATAGATTTGATAGTGAAATTTATGAAAATTTGCGAGTGATTTAACTAATATGATAAATATTTTTTTAATAGATAAAAAATAAAGATTATTAAATTTTTCTTGATGTTAAAAGTAATATAAAATAATTTTTTATGAGTTACAACTATTTATTTAAAAAACTGTTATTCAATAATTTAAAAAAAAAAATACGAATATCTTTTTTCTAAGATCGAATCACGTATCAATCACAGCAAAGATATATGAGTTAGCAAAACTAATCTATGATCTATAAAATTGATAATAAACGTGAATAGTCCTTGCACATGAAATTAAATAAAGAAACAAAAAGATAAAAAGAATGCAGGTGTACGTGTACTTGATTTACAAATTTCCAGTAATAAAAAGTGTAAGAAAATGATGCATGCTTACCCATGTCCCAAAAAGTATAAGAAAATGATGCACTAGAATTAGTTACATCAAGATGAGAACCGATTCGTAAACATGCATGGAATTCTTGGAATCAATTCCACCCCATCCAGAACCAATTTTTTCCTTTGTCAAGTCACAAAATCAATTCCATCTCATCTAGAACTGATTCTGACCACTGCAAAACTCAACCATGCACGTCAATTCAATGAGGATAATATAGTAAAAAAGCTCGTATCAAACTCTCAAATCGCCCACCTTAAGCAAGATCGGAAAAATTCACCATCTCGCAAATTTGTTCCTTCCATCATCCTCAAATCCTATGAAACTAACACGAATTACACTCCAAATCTGCACCTTACAATCCCTCTAAAGAATTTTTTTTTTTTTTGGAAGAAAACACATCCTAAACTATATGAGATTTGTGAGAAAAGAAGTCTCACATCGATGGGAACTTACTTTGGGGCTTACTTTTAATGTTATAAAATGAGTCCAGTGTTTTCTTAGGAAATCATCCCAAAGTCTCTCATTTTCTATTCCTTTTTGCTTTATTAGTTTGAGAGAAGAATTAAGAGAGAATATTAGTTTCTCCTCTAAGAGAGAATATTAGTTTCTCCTCTAAGAGAGAATATTAGTTTCTCCTCTAAGAGGGAATTTTAGTTTCTCCTCTAAGAGAGAATATTTTAGTTTCTAAGAGAGAAGGTTAGTTTCTCCTTTAAGATTCTCCTTGTATTAGTTTTTCCTATTTCTCCTCTAAGAGAGAATATTTTAGTTTCTAAGAGAGAAGGTTAGTTTCTCCTTTAAGATTCTCCTTGTATTAGTTTTTCCTATTTCGAAGAGAGGGGTCTAAGAGAGAATATTAGTTTCTCTTCTAAGAGAGAATATTAGTTTCTCTTCTAAGAGAGAATATTAGTTTCTCTTCTAAGAGAGAATATTAGTTTCTCTTCTAAGAGAGAATATTAGTTTCTCCTCTAAGAGAGAAGGTTAGTTTCTCTTCTAAGAGAGAATATTAGTTTCTCTTCTAAGAGAGAATATTAGTTTCTCTTCTAAGAGAGAATATTAGTTTCTCCTCTAAGAGAGAAGGTTAGTTTCTCCTTTAAGAGTCTCCTTGTATTAGTTTTTCCTATTTCCAAGATAGGGGTTGTCATTGTTTTCTCCTTGGGATTGGAGAGAATGATATGTAATTTTTTTTTCTTGAATAAATTAAATTCATTGCCTATTATCTGTCTTTGTTCTTTTATTTTCATCTTTTATTTTAGTTGTGAGTACTTGTGCTGGTACTCTGATACCCAACAGAGCTGTTGGTTCGTGTAATTATATTTCGCTGCTATTGTCATTAGAATAGTATTGTGATAGTGGATAAAGTGTGGTAATGTGAAAGTGCATATCTAGGAAAGTTCTGGCTAGGAAAGACTTGGTACTTAAGCGTGTCCATTAGTGACCCACCTCTCTTTCCTGGGAATTACCTGGTGCACTGGTTCACGTTCTACCTCCATTGTTCCAGTAGACAATTTTGAGAAAGGACAATTGTCTAGAAGCAATTGAAGAAAAACCTGAGGGCATTACAAATAAAAAGTGGAAGGAAATAGATAACAATGCTATAGCAAATTTGCACTTAGCATTGGCATATGCGGTTTTATCCAGCATTGTAGAGAAGACTACAGCGAAGGAGATTTGGATACTCTCACAAGCCTGTACGAGGTTAAGTCACTTCACACAAGAATATTCTTGAAGAGAAAACTCTATACTCTTCGAATGAGTGAGTCCACATCGGTGACAGACCACATCAACAATCTAAATACGTTGTTTGCCCAACTTTCAACGGCAGATTTCAACATAATTGAAAATGAACGTGCGGATCTTCTACTACAGAGTTTACCTGATTTGTATGATTAGCTTGTCATCAACATTACAAATTACAACGTTATTGACCTCCTACGCTTTGAGGATGTTGCTGGAGCTCTTCTTGAAGAAGAATACAGGCGAAAGAACAAAGAGGATATGGTGGAAAGTGCAAGGCAAATAGAAGCTTTGGTGATGACGATAGGTAGATCAACAGAACGTGAACCTAGTGGGAGTTAGTCTCATGAAGCAAAAAGATGGCATGTGAAGAAAGATTGTTGGCATTTGAAGAATGGAGGAAAGAACTCTGAGGCATCAACCTCACAAGGTTGTATGGCAAATACCTCGGATGACGAAGATATTCTGTGAAGAAGAGGAGAGATATGGTAAGTCATGAAAGCGCAAAAGATCATGGCAGATGTGTATGTGCTTTTGGGAGATACGTTGCAGGAAGCTAATGCAATGGTTGCATCGACAAGTCAAGAAGAAGCGATGTTGATGTGACATCGTAAACTTGGGTATAAGTCAGAGCGAAGTTTGCAAATCCATGCAGAACGTAATCTCTTACTCGGGCTCAAGAAGGTTGTTTTATCTCTACGCGAGCACTGTGTGGTAAGCCAACAAACATAGTCATAGATCGCAGATTGCTAGTTTGACTACTAGGAAAAAGGAAAACACAAGAAGACTTGATTTATTCTAATGTAAGGGAATCACCAGAGTTATCACTAGGAGAATCAAAGTTTACTCCATGAGATTGTAGGTGTACTACATCAAGAGAAAGTCAAATGTGTTGTTACCAGTTCAAGGAATCCAAAGCACGAGTAGAGCTTAAAACTAGGAAAAAATAAGTGCTTGGGCTATGCTAACAATGTGAAGGGGTACCACCTGTGGGTCCCACTTTTTTACCCACAAGGTTATTGTTAAATAGAAATGAAATGATGCTCCAACCAGAAGGCGTTAAAGAACAAGAAAACTTGGTTTGCATGGTTGAACAAATCTCAATATGGTTTAAAGAGAGCTCAAGTGTTCGTATCAGAGATTTGATTCCTTCATAAGCCTCGGTTACAACAGACTGGGTGTTTATACCATTGATGTTGTATGTGATAGACATGTTGGAGGTAGGCCCCAACAAAGTTCAAATCCAGGAATTGAAGGCACAATTGGCTAGGAAGTATGAGAAGAAGGACTTGGAACCAGCAAACAAGGATTTCAGGGATGCAAATTCACCGAGACAAAAAAGATAGGAAGGTTTGGCTTTCTCAGAAGAAATACTTACTGATAATCTTGTGGCGCTTCAACATGCAAGATTGTAAGCCAATTTCTACCCCACTTTCTATCAATTGTTCCTCACGTATGAGTCCTAGCAGTGAAGCGGAGAGGATGGAGAAGTCTCGGGTACCGAGTGCATCAGTGGTGGACAGCCTTATGAATGCTATGATGTGTACAAGACCAGACATTGCACAAGCAGTGGGAGTGGTTAGTAGGTTCATGGCGGGTTTGGTGGAGAGCAGTGAAGTATTGACAAGAGGTCCTTAGAAGGAACCTCGGGTGTTGCATTGCGTTTTGGAGGATCAGAATTATGTGTCAATAAAGTCTACGTGGATTCGATCATACTGAAGTCTACCAGAAAAACAAGCAACATGAAGGCAGAGAATAAAGCATGGTGTGAAGAATTGATTCAAAATCTTCAAGTGGGAGATTGTGAGAAAAGAAGTCCCACATTGATGGGAACTTACTTTAGGGCTTACTTTTAATGTTATGAAAGGATTCCAGTGTTTCCTTAGGAAATCATCCCAAAGTCTCTCCTTGTCTATTCCTTTTTGCTTTATTGGTTTGAGAGAAGAATTAAGAGAGAATATTAGTTTCTCCTCTAAGAGAGAAGGTTAGTTTCTCCTTTAAGGTTCTCCTTGTATTAGTTTTTCTTATTTCCAAGAGAGGGGTTGTCATTGTTTTCTCCTAGGATTGGAGAGAATGGTATGTAATTTTTCTTTTCTTGAATAAATTAAATTCATTGCCTATTATTTGTTTTTGTTCCTTTATTTTCATCTTTTATTTTAGTTGTGAGTACTTGTGCTGGTACTCTGATACCCAACAAGATTTTCAACGAACACTTCTCTAAATTTTTAGACACATTTTTTTAGATGTTAAAATTAGTTAAATAAATATCTCAATATTAGTTTATGTATTAATACATATGTCGTGTGTAAGATTAGATACATACAGTCTATACAATATTAATTGTATATTATATTTAAGGCTTAATTACATTTTTCGTCCTCATTTTTGTAGTGTTTGTTGCGGATGATCCTCATTTTGACATAATGTTTAAAATGGTCTTCATTTTTACCGAATGTTTAAAATAGTCCTCATTTTCACAATTCGTATTTTATTTGGTCCTTTTCTGTGACACTGTTTAAATTAGTAACGGAGCACTGTACAGGTGACACTCACTGTTTGTATTACGTTGCATTGGAGTGTGTTAGGTGTACTGTACAGGTGATCCGTTACTGATTTAAACAGTGCGAAAATGAGAACCATTTTAAACATTTGATAAAAATGATGACCATTTTAAACATTCTGTCAAAATGAGGACCATCCGCAACAAACACTACGAAAATGAGGACGAAAAAAGTATTTAAGCCTATATTTAATAGACTTATTATTTCATATTTATATAAATACAATATTAATAACGTGTAATTATATATTATATTTGATAAGTATAATACATATTATCATTTAATATCTATATATTTATACAATAACAAAGAACGTATAAATTTCGTTACATATTTTATTCATAGTTATTATAAATAATATTTTATTATTATTATTATTATTATTATTATTTTGTAAAATGATATCTTATTTAATAATATAAAAGTTTATGTAAAATTTTCATATTTAATAATTCACTACAAGAAAATTCATCGGTAATAGAAAAAAAATGATGATAAAAAATATGTCAGTAATTATCGATGGCTAAATCCATCAATAAGTATCCGTAAGAAATATTTGTCAGTAATTATCAACGAATTTTGATCATCTGTTAATATATTGATTAGATTTTCTTTTTCCTACCCTTTTTTTTTCCTTCTTTCTCCTCTTCTCCCCCCCTCCATTGTCATCACCATGCCAATTGTCTCATGTTCCTCCTTATATTTCTCTTCCTCTTCCTCCTCCTCCTCCAATTCCTCCTCCACCTTTGCTTGTCACCGTTGTTGTGACCACCACTACTGCTCCGTCCAAGGCCGACTCAAGGATAAAAGCACTCGCTTTAGGTATTGGAGAAAAACATCAAGTTTTTTTAATACTAATATTTCTTTATTAAATTAATTATAAAATTATGTTTAAGAAAAAAAAGGTCTAAAAAAGATTTGGTACTAATATACCTTTATTAAATTATATTGAAGAAAAAAGACCTCAAAAGTTTTTTACCACTAATATATTTCTATTAAATTAGTTATAAAATTATGTTTAAGAAAAAAAATGTCTAAAAAGCATTTGGTACTAATATAGCTCTAATAAATTAATTATAAGTTTATGTTTGATAATAAAATTTAATTAAATTATTAGTAGTGTTTGAAAATTTTTATTGGTATTAAAAATGATATTTAATGAGTTAAACTTTTTTACAATAAATTATAATTATTTTTAAAGGAAGAGAATAATTAATTATCTTTATTCTCTTATAACCAATTTTGATTCTATTTTCTTTTTTTATATGAGTGACTTCAATTTTTGTTTTATTTTATTTGTTTATCTCTATGTGACTTTAGTTTTGATTTTATTTTCTTCTTTTATATCTATGTGACTTAAATTTTGGTTTTATTTTATTCTTTTATCTCAACATGACTTTAATTTTGGTTGTATTTTAGTTGTATTTTATTCCTTTATCTCTTTGTGGCTTCAATTTTGATATTGTTTTATTCTTTTATCTCTTAATGACTTCTCATTTATTGATTTCACTAATTGTCTCTCCTTACTTTCTTCAATTTTAGAGTTCTTCATTTTAGAGTTTTGACATATTTCATTCTTTGACTCTCATATTGTCCGCGTGTACCAATCTTTTTATTTCCATTTTTGATTAGTGTGTTTTTCTTTTTAATTGTGATGTTTTTTTTTATTTTATTTATTGAATTTATATTAGGATTAGAAATATGTTTTTTTCCCTTATTTTGTTTAGAAATTAGGGTTTAGGGTTCTAACTAAGAAGAACAATAATTTTTTTAATTGTTTTTATTAACTATTAATCACAAAATAAACTTTGCTAGTTTGTAAAGAAGTTGAAACTTGAGAAAGAGTAAAAAGACTTGAGACTTTTAGATAATACAATTCTACGGTTGAATTTACTTTCTTGACAACTAAAATTAGATTTTATTGTTTTAACTCATTCTTTTTAATTACTTATTTTTATTAGTGTTTTATATATTATAATTTTTTATTTCAGATAAAAATATATGAATATTTCAACTAAAAAATTTGAATTAAGTTATTCAAAAACTTGGAAGAAGAGAAAAGTTGAAGGTTTAATTACATCTCAAAAAGAGTTATGAATAAATTTGTAAAAATAGATAAGAAAAATGGATTAGAAAATATATGCATGTACTCTTTAGATGAATAAAATAATAGCAGTATAGATATAGGTGAAAGCAACAATATAAATTTTTGGTTTTTATTTAGTGTTAAAAAATTAAAGTTATTAGATTGTACATTTTTAAAAGAGAAATGCTTAAATCTTGAAAAATCTTTAAAACATGATTTGTTGGATCTTGATGGATTTGATTTATTTTCAGAAATAAATATCTGAAGGGGATTTATAGGTTTGGAAATGATAAACCAATTGACATTCTTAATAATGTAAAAAGAATAGATTATTTTCCAAATGCATATATACCTTATAGAAAAATGATAACAATTTCAGTATAAGTTGCTTCAGCCGAAAAAAGTTTCACAAGATTAAAAAGATAATAAAAACTTATTTAAGATCAACAATATCTTAACAAAGATTAAATGGATTAACCTTATAATCTATTGAAAAAGAAATGTGTTACATGAAATTAATTTTGAAAATTTAATAATAATTTTGTATAAACATAACTCGAAAAAAAAAGAAATAAAATGTCTCATTCATAAGTTTATTTTAGGTCTCTCTAATCCTTGAGTCTCCTCGGCTCTGACACTACCTTCACCACCACCATCGACATCGATTGTGTCTTCTCTTCCTCATCATCCTCCTCCTTATATTCTTCCTCTCTTCTTCTAACCCATCTCCACTTAACTCAAAACAAACATTATACTTTATAGGAAATTTATTGTTCTTTTTACTAACAAATTCACTAATGGAATAATAAATTATCGACCAATTTTAAGACATATAATTGCTGACGAATTTTACACGAATTGATCAAAACCCAAAGCAGATTTGCAACACAATTTTACCAACAAAATTTATTGATAGACGAACATATTCACTGTAATAAGTCATAATTTATTAAAAAATATATTACTAGTGAAAATATTCATTGATAATACAAATTGTAATTTACCACGAAAATATTGGCAGATTCGTTACTAATGAATATTTTTGTCGATAATTAAATTTCTAAAATTCTTCAATAGATTTTGTCGATAATTACAAAATTTTTTGTTAAGAATATTATGATTTTAAAAAAATATTTCACAAATATTATATGATTATTTTAGTATAATTCTTATGTATTATATTTAATAAGTTCTTTAGGTAATATTATTTAATATTTATATAAATACTACATTAAATATATACCTACAGTAAACATTCACTTAAGTCTGCATTTTGATCTTGAGAGTTTGATACAGACTTAATTGAGATGCGGACTTATGAAATTTTAAGAGTCAAATTACAATATGAAATATTATGGGTCATATAATTACAATATGAAATATTATGAGGATTAAAAATTTGTAAAAATTTTTAAAAATATGAGATATATGATATATAATAAATATAAGAGATATGTTATGAGAAAAACTTATTATTTTATTTTATTCATATATTTCTCTCTCTCTCTTTATATATAACAAAATGTAACCGAATATAAAGTCAAATAACTTTACATGATTTTTTAAAATAAAGTCATCAAGTTATTGACCCAAGAATTTTCCTTTTCAAATGCAGATTTAGACAGGATGCGAACTTAAGCAAATGTTTACTGTACATACATATAATATAATATCTTGTTACAAATTAAATCATTCTTAGCAATAATTTATTCTAAACTTGCTATCCATGAGCTTTTGAGAATAAGTATTTTTTGGAAGTTATAAACTAAAATGAAAATAATATTTTTATCTCATTTTTTAAAATCACTAACATAGTAATAGATGGTAGTACAATATATTCGTGTTCATGTTATAACTACATTATTGAAGCATTGTAGTATACTAATTAGTAGTGTACTAGTAGATAAATGTAAGATAAGTTGTTGGATCATGGAAGGATGGATAATAAGGGGAAATGGAAAAATTTGTGATGTGAAGTTTGTTAAGTTGATAAAAATATTATATATCTTTTATTTTTATTTTTATTGATAGAGATATTATATATTTGATTCTCTTTTATTATTATCAAATATTATGTTTTATTAGGTTTTATTTTTATCTTTATATGATGAGACATGGTACTTTATATATTGAACAAATGTTCTAATAAATTAGTAAGCAAACTCTCTTTGAATTATTTTTCACCAAACACTTCTTGTGCGTTTATGTACCCGTTTTTGTACGCATCCTTTCTTCTTTTACTCTTATTTCTCATGGCTTATACATACTAACATGGTATCAGAGCCATTGTTTAAAAAAAAAAACAAGTCTATCCTACCGAGATTTCTTGGACATTCTGTTCCACCCGCTATCGGGCCGCTAATAGACCACTCATTAATTTTTAGTCTCACACACGAGATGTATACACCTTGATGTGAGGGGGTGTGTTGAAAGTTCCACATCGACCAGAGATAAGACAATTTATAGTATATAAATGGGGTGCAAATCTTACCTTACAAGCCATTTTTTTTTTTGTGGGATTGGGTTAGGATTAAAGTCCACTTCTAATATAAGTTTGTTGAAAAATTCTCAAATATATTATATGTGAATAATATGCAAATCACAAGTCCCTTTCAATAAACTTGATCTTATCCTAGATTAGCATTTTTTTTCTTGGAAATAGCTAATGTGATAACCATAGCATACTAAACTTTAACTAGTAATCCTACTATCAAGAGATATAGTTGAATTTGTAATATGACTCTACAATAGATACTCTATATATACTTTAATTTTTTTTTAATAAAAATATTTATTTTTCTTAGTCTTCACAAGTTGTATAGATAATTGTACAAAAATATAAACATAAAAATAAATAAATTTATGTACAGTTAAAATTTATAATTTTGTACGAAATTTACTTCTATCATTGTTTTTAACACATAAAACAATACAATAATCAAATATAATTTGTGACAGGCAAAGCAAACAATTTGACAATATATAAACCACCTTTACTATAAACAAAATGTAATAAGGTTATCGTCGAGTGGCAAGGCTACAGACAAAACAATTTCTCTGGAAATTTAGAGCTTCCCCATCTCTTCATATTTTTTCTCATTCTTATCCTCAATTTACAACATTTACATGCATACAATATTCTAATAAGCAACACAATATGTCACATTCATCATTATGACATCAAATTTAATTAGTTCATCTATATATTCTTACAGTATAAAGAATTATATATTTTAACTAAAAATTTCTTGAATCACTCTAATACATAAAATTAAAAGTCTCAATCAACTTCACATCTCACATCTCGAACCAGAATACATAATAATTTCATATCTTTCTCCTATTTAAGTCAACATGCAATTACAGATTCAAACTCCGATATTTAAATTCAACCATATGACTTAAGAATTGAAAGGAATGTAGCTCCCCTTACCTTACAAAATACATTTATCACTGTTTTTCCCTTACATGACTCCACCATTTAAGATTGTTATAGAAACACAACAGAAAGCTCGATCAATGATGAAGGCATGATTTTAAAATCACATCGAGATGGAGTTTTACCTAAGAAACAAAGAAAATACATGCAAGCCAGAAAAGTTGTATGTGAAAAAAACAAATTGGTTTTACAAGATGACAGAAACTTGAACTTACCTTAAGATGAAATCGAATTATATGGTAAAACTCTTCAAACTAACCACTTTTATGACATTAGATCTTCAAGAAAACAAGGAAGAAAGTCATCCGATACGAGGCCATTGTTAGCCTAGCTCCTGACACAACAAGATCAATGGAGAATTCCACCTCTCTACATGATGGCAATCCTGGGAGTTCTTCTGAAAAGATATCCATGTATTCACTCGCCGCAAGGATGTGGCCTATATTTTCATCGATCCTTCCTCCAATTGGGTTAAAATCATAAAATATTATGCTCCTTCTCCCAACTCTTTCCATATTTGTTCTGCAGACACACATTCAACTATTCAGGCTTTGGAAACAATATCTTCTTCTTGCTACAGTCTAAGAGTATGTGATTAGCATATAGCTAATTCATTCCTAAGATGACATCTAACTCACGTTGAGGTATACAGATCAAGTTCACCTCGAATCTGTGCCCTTTGACCACTACTAGACACTCAACACACACACAGGACAAGTAGATATTGAACTTGAGGCTAGTGTTGAGACTAACATTTTGAATTGTAGCTCTTTAACTGGCAATTCCAACTCTTGTACACACAAGGTTGATACAAAGGAGTGTATCGCTCCATACTCAAATAACACTGACAAACATCTACCAGCTACTAAGCATTCCCCTAGAATGAGATTACCTAATCTGGATGCATCCTCCCTGGATAAAGAAAAAACTCTCCCAACTGCCTGTGGTCTATCACCTCCCCTTTTAGTAAGTTGTTGATGAGATGGTTGTTGTGTCATTTGTCTACCAGGAGCACTTTGAACTCCACCTAGTAGACAATTTCTAGCTATGTGTCCTAACCTGTTGCAATTAAAACATTTTATTTATGTAGTCTTCCTTGGACAATCTTTCTTTAAGTGTGGCCCATTGCATTGAAAACATTTAACACTTCCTTATGAAGACGGTTGAGATTGAGGGAAAGATGCTATAGAGCTTGAGGATTGAGGCCTAACATATGGTTTCTGTTGTTGTGCTCTATTCCTTCCACCAGAAGACCCATTGTGATGTAATCTCATGACTCTACTAGGGTGATGTTCTAGCCTTTCAATCATCTTCGCCTTCTCCCTTAATGCAGGGAATTCACAAATACACATAAGCACCACTATCTTCTTCAAATCATGTCTAAGTCATTCTTCAAACTTTCTACATCCCAAGCCTCAAAGGTGGCTTGGGTGTTAAAATGAGCTAGGTATTCAAACCGAGCAACATAAGTGTGCACATATATGTCACATTGTTCCAACCTCAGAAACTTTACCTCTTTAGCAAACTTAGCACTATTTGGAATTGATTATGAAAATATTAATTATTGGCGAAATTTTATGATAAAAAATTACAAAAGGATATTTTCGTCAGTATAACAGATTCGTCCGTAAAATATATTGATAAATTAAAATTTTAATTATCTACGAAATTTTTTGTTGATAAAATTCATCAGTAATTTATATTGTTTATTACCCTTAGGTGTATATTTTCATTGGCAAATTATTTCAGCAGAAATGGGTGCTAAATTTCTGTCTTAGATTTTGATCATACCATGCTAAAATTCGTCGATAATATTCCTTAATCGAATGATATGTGAATAATTCAATCTTTTGAAAACTCATTAGTAATTTTTTTTTAAAAATCAATATATAATTTTTTTCAATAAAATGAACACCAATTTTTTGATAAATTTGACAATATATATTATAAATTAATTAGAAATAGGTAAGAAGAAGAGAAAGAGGAAGAAGAAAATGAAGCGGCAAGAATGATACTCGTAGAAGTGGTGGCGATGTTTTGTTATGAATAATTTTTTCTTAAAAAATGACAATAATATTTTATTGTGTTAATTTTCTTCAATTTGTTTTATAAAAAAGTTTAGTAGGTGGTATTTCCTAAAGACATTAATACGAGAGAAACAAGATACATTATGCTATATATTATTTTTAAATAATACCGTAAAAATAATATTATTTTACCTAAACAACAAAATAATATTGTTTTCACCATGTACGGTGCTTGATAGGAGTTCTCAATAGCTGGGTTTGTGTTCGAAATGAAAAGCCCAATTTGAGTCTGGATCCTTCGTTCGTCAACGACTTATGTAAAAATATTGCCCAAACCAAAAGAAAAAGACTTAAAACAAATAAAACCATACTTTTTGCGGGCCTATACATGCCATTAGTTTTCATAGGCCCATTTGCATGATCAATGTAATTAACAAGTGTGTAAATGAGGAAGATACTTTTGTTTGATGGAAATTCTCTTTTATTTTGTAGGCTGTATTAAGTTTGCTTCAATTTAATCTTTGTAATTTGAAGTGATTTAAATAATCTTTACTCTATTGATATTTAATTATATTGGTGGTTTAAAATTGTCATAAAAGCAACATATTTTGGTTTTTAAAGAATGTTACTACACACAATGTTGATTAAAAATTGCTATTAGCTAGATCATGAATAAAAAGACTTATTTCCTCAATACAATAAATGTCAAATTTGGGGACCAAATCCTTGGATGAGATTTCACTTTAAAGCAAAAAATAATTTATATAATTTAGACAACGATTTTTTTAAAATTATAAAAAAAATAATAAAAGCACGTGGAATCTTACAAAAATAGAAAGTTTGATTTTAAAAAAAAAAAAGTAAGTAGGAACAAAAATAAAAAGATATAGAAATAAGATACGAGACTTGTAATTTTAATTCTTTTTCCTCTCACATAATTCTTACCATAAAATCCATTCGCCTTCTTATTTGTTGGAAATTCAAGTGTAAGTTTAAGTTTTCAATTGATTAAAAACGAGAAAGTTGAGTATTATATAAGAATGAAGTCTCTTAAACCCATTGTCTTAAGATTTTGAATTAGAGGTTGTGTCAACCTAGTGGAAGCTTTGTAATACTTGCTTGATTTGGATCTGTAGATTGAAATGGATTGTGGCAGAAGCTTGAAGACTGAAGGAGCTAACATGAAGTGAAGAGACAAAAGTGTTATTGGAGTGAGAGGTTCAACCAACTCTACGGAGGAAGAAGGCTACTAGTTGTGCATAAAGAAGCCTATTATAAAGGACCTCAGACTAGTAAAGTGCAATCTCAACAACATTTCATTTCTCAAATCAAAGGTTATTTAACAAGGAGTGAGCACCTTAATTTATAGGGGTTCAAATATTACCTAGGACTACAAAATTGGAGGGAAATTCAAATTCAAATATTCCCCATGTGCTCCTTAAATCAAGCTCCAGAGAGTGGATCGCATGCCATGCCATGCTTTCCACATTGCAACATGTGCAAAATGGGGAACATGTGCACGTCTAAGCAAGGAATGACCAACTTAGGATTTCTCTTAGACTTAGGTAAGCCTAGGTAGATTGGTCTAACCTAAAAAAACCCTAATTTATTATAGGCCCAAATACAAGTCCAAAACTCTACATTATTTGGCCCAAATACTCTACACTAATTGGTCCAAATATAAGGCCTAAATGTTTTATTTTACTTTGTACATTTTATTACACATCAGAGTTGACCTCTTCAAAGATTATCTTAGAACCAATAAGGACTTTTGGAGGGCCAATAGAGCGTAAACCTCTTGTAAGCTCTTGCTTGATCCATGTTCTAGGTCTTCTTATGCCTTTATTCCATGACATGAATGGACGATTTCCATAATCTCCTTTCTCTTGAGAAGGATTTGTTCTCGAATCTACATGATTTTTCGTAACAACAACAATTTGTGTTGGTCATATTACTCTCCTCATATAGGATCAAATATCATTCTACAATAAACACAAAATGTAAGTTGAATATTTACAAACATCCCAAGAATAACTCTTTGTTGAGACCTAGTTAAGGGCGTAAGTTATCAAGCAAGTGTGTTGGTTCAATTGTAGCAAAACAAAGTTGTATCCACAAGAATTTGGTTTGATATTAATTTATAATCTATTTAAGTTTATAATAAAACAATGACAAAGGTTTGACAATTTTAAATAGAGGTTTGAACATTAATAAATATAAGTGATGCTAATTAAGGTGTTGGGATTTGAACTTGACTTCTTTCACTCAACTTTACTACCCTTAATTCTGTATAAGTTGTTATTTATCTTAGTATTCTTGGAAGTACTCTTAAATGTAATTTTAACCCCATTCCTGTAGTATTATAACCTAAGAGTGTAAGACGCAAGGTAATTCTCACCCAGGTGAAGGAATCCTTGCATTAATGAACAAGACTCTTTAAACCAACTAAAGTCATATATCCATCCTTGGTATCTACCAAGCATTACAAAATTTGATTGGATATAAACACTAAATTGATTCTTATTATATTTAGTGCTAATGACGTATGATGATTGACCAATCATCAAAGCAATAAAAGCAAATCAAATAACCAACAAATAACAAAAACATAATATATTGAATCAAGTGCAGTACAAAGAGTTTAGAGAAGTTATATTCAATATCAACTAAAAAGAAGTTAGTTCCTCATAATGATGATTACAATAAGCACAAGAAACCGCTTCCATCCTTGAATGGTTCTCTCTAAGGATATTACAATAGGTGCCTAAGAACATAGAACTGAACTACTAAATTAGTTATCAAAACCAGCATACAAATGATATAGGCATGCTATTTTAATAGCTTACTGCTTCAACTTCAACTTTGGTGCTTGAGTCATAGAGGTTTCATTTTAGATCTTTCCAAACTGCCTTTCTTAGGGTTTAAGCTACACATCTTGGATTCGACCTGTAAAAGTTGTATTCCATATCTTTCCAAAGATTGGTGCTTGAGGTTTCCTCCTTATGAGGGTTTCCTTAACCAGCTTTGTGACACTCAACACCATTCCTACCGTTGAGTCATATCAATCATATATTTGAATCCTTAGGAAGCTGCTTTACGATGCTTAGCGTAAACTTTGAGGCTCAATGTCATCTTCTTAATTTCCTTCATTTTACCTACAAAAATAGCAAAAACATATTAATTTCCATTTTTTATAACTTCTCTACTTCTCATTTTGTAATTAAAGGGAAAATGGGTTGTTTTTACTAAGATTTAAGTCAAATTCATAGAATATAAGTATCTAAATAATAAATAATTTTACCTAAACTAGACACTTATCACTCTCTTAAGAAAATATTTAGACAAGATGTGTCTCACAATGTCCATATACCTTATATCAAATGAATGATAAAGGCAAATGTTGTTACGAGCAATTTTATTTCTTTCTTATGTTGTTTTCTTATTATCTTAAGGTGGCTTCATTCCTTAGGAAACTCAACACGAGGTTTGTTGATAACAAAAAGGTTCATATGTAACACCAAAAATTGGTGGTACTAGATGTACTTTACTTGTCTAATATATCGTTTATTTATGTAAAGATGATTAATTTGTATTCATTTAACTGATACGAGGATAAATAAAAATACACCACTTAAATGTATTGTTTATTAAACATACACAATATTTATGCGGTTAAAATGTTAATAAATGTATGTAAGATTCACAACAAGTTATTTGCCTCAATAGATTCACAAAACAATTAAGAAATTGTTTGGTCCAAACAATCCACATCACAAAATAGATGAAGATTTGATGAATAAAAGATAAAAATAGTAAGTTTCCTTACTTAGAGTAGGAAAAAACTTTTACTCAAAACTACTCATAAAGCTTTAATCCTCACAAATGCTATAATTACACAAAGAAAATTCCAATTAAAAATATCTAAGCATATCCTTATGATCACAGACAAACAAGGATTCATTTTAAACTATTTTTACTCATATCATGCATTGGATCACAAGTCACATGCAACTGAAAATGGTAACTGACCGCAAAAAGATAGTAAAAAGTGAACTTACTATGTTCTTAACTCTGATAAGTTGGATGTAGAGTTCTCAACAAGGATCTTGTCTGGAGTCTTTGATTTTTAAACAGATGAACGATATGATCATAATTATATAGAGAAGGTAGAGGATAATTTTAAAAAATATTTTTAGATATTTTGTGATTTTTATAAAATAAAACTCAATCGGTAGCTATTCAATTTACATTTTGACATTTAATTAATAAAATAATCAAACATCATCTTTAAAACTACTACACTTAAATTATTTTTTGGATCCTAATTATAAAATTCATTTATCTCTTCCAACCACTGCAAAATTATCAAATCATTTTAATATAAAATAAAATAAAATTGTAAATGTGAGTGTGCATATATCATTTTGCTTTAATATCATATTATTTTGTATAATATTTATTCTCATTTCTTTAATTTTTTCTCTTATAGATAATAAAAAGAAAATATTAATTTAATTAGATGAAAGTATCAACCTTTTCAAATACATGCTTAACGGTTCTTTTGTCAACATTAATAAAATATAGAAGTCCACACCGATTATCTTCGAAGGGTCCATAATGATTAATTTTTTTATTCTTTTAGCTACCATTCATATATCTACCCTTAAATTAATATATTTTTATTAATAATAAAAATATTATAAATACATAAAGTCATCATTCTTTAAAAATATGAGTATTTTGAAAAAAAAAAATTAAAACGTTCCGACGACTACCATATTCCATTCAATCAAAAGACCATTTGATTATTTGATATTATTGTTTTTATAATTTACACATGTATCTTTTGTCATATGTGCGTTTAGTGTTTGTTTGATATAACATATATAGTTTTTTTTTATATAAAATTTACTGAAATTGATATAAGTATATATATACTATATATTTATTTTAACTTTTAACTTTTGTTTTGAAACAAGAAAAATGTTATATGTAATATTTATTTCTTTTTCTGTTGGGCCCTTTTCTGTCGGTTAATTTCCAAATTTTTGAATTGCCCCACACACCCAAGTGCATGTACATCTGCTCTTCCGCTCTTTATTTCTTTTATTTTATTTTCAACAATACATCAATATGATCCGTAAGATTTTGTAAAGAAAAATATATTTTCACAATTTTTTTTAAATAAAGTTGACAAAATTATTAAATAGAATAATTTTTTATTTTCTTATAAAAGTTATAAAATAAAATAATAAAATTTAACATTTTTTTAATAAAAATGATTATGTGTTAAATGGCGAGAACTGATTTTTAATTTTAATCCAACATTTAATATTTAAAATAAAAGTAAACCTACCCTTACTGGTTTTTTCCTATCCTCTTTTGAACCTTCTTAGACAATATTATAGTTACAGACAGGATATTACTTTTCACAAATTTTTTTTGTTTAAAAATCTATTTTCCTAAATAAATTAATCCTATGAAGGAAGCTTTGTGAGATCATCCGATTGTGAATTAATTGGACATAAATGTTCACCTCTAAACAAAAATTAGGAAAACGATAGCAAAATTCCAAAATTGAGATGAACATTAGTACAATGAGGAGAAAACTAAGAAAAAAAGAAATAAAGTGAAACATGTTATAAACATCTGATTATGATAGAAAAAATAGAAACAGAAGATTAAAATTAAAACACGTTAAGTAAATATAGAAAATTAAGTGTAAGCTTAATTACTATAAACAAAAATCTGATTCTTTTTCCGAAATAAGTTAAGTTTATTATGAAGTTAATGTGATAAAACATAAAATGTTTGTAAAGTGATATATTTAGAATATGATTCAAGTGTTACTATTTTAGAAACAAAGTATAGGATGACAAATGAATTTGTATTTGTCAGTGTTATTCGAATTTTTTGTAATTTTGTCAAGAAATCTCTATATAAACTCTGTGTGTGGATATGTCTTTGTGTTTATATTAATTTCATTTTAAATTATTAAAACATTTTTATTTAATTAGATAATAAAATTCACACTAACTTTGACACATTTTTATCTATTTAAGAATGAAATACAATTAAAAGCTTAATGTTTAAACACTTATATATTTTCTACAAGTCCAATACTTATTTATCAGTTGCAGTAAATTATTTAATATTTGTCCAATATTCATTATTTTATGAAATAATTTGATGAAAAAAACAAAAATATTAATCAAATATGAAATAAAATTAAAATATGAATAAAAAATCATTACAAAAATTTTGTAGAAGTAAAAATGACAGATTAGAAAAAAAATTCGAATAAGTTCATCAAATAATAAACTTATATAAAGAAGTGATAGTAGAAACTATTTCACATTTAAAATTATACCTTGAAAGTAATAAATATTATATTAAAAATATAATTCCTTATTTTAAATTTAACTTACTTTATTAATTTTAAAATATTAAAGTTATATTACTTATTTTAAAATAGATAATTCTAATTCCAAAAACATAATTAAATCAGAACAAAAACCTGTTCTTATAATATCTTTTTGTTTAATTTTTTTAAGTTATATAAACAATATATATCCGGTAGAGTTTTTAATTCCCTTCAAATCAAATATATATAGTATATATATTATGAGTTGAGGTAGTTTTGCTTAATCATATAACTTTACATAATTGATTATATTATAGTTATTGTAGTTTTATATTTGAAATAATGTAAAAAATTTGGCATTTATAATATGTCAAATTTTTTATTAAATTATATTTACGAAAGTAAAAATTAAAATATATTTATAATTTTATCATGAATATTCAAACTTAACTCTGTAGATATCTTTACAACAAAATTATATTCCTTTTCTCATGTAATCATTTATCATAAAGTATATCAATAAAATATAAAAACATGTTTCTCCGTATAACATATCACGTATATCTCTCATATATTTCATATCCCTCATATTTTCAAAAGTCCTGAAAATCTCAACAACATATATATAAAATCTAATTATGTATCAATAAAATCTAACCATCCTTAATTTTTTTTATATAGCTATGGCATTTTAAATCATTTGGTTAACAAATATATCAGATCATTTAAACCAACTAAATAACTCTATCCATCAACTCAAAAGAATTAGATCTTGTTGAATTCTTCCTATATAAAGAAAAAAACATCGTAATGTGTTTTTCAAGTATAGTAGCACCACATGTATTTACCATTTATATTTATATGGTTCCACATTTTTTCAATCAATTGAGTAGTTGATTTGATGTGAAAAATCCAAAACTGCTCATCCTTATTTATGTTGATGATAGAATGAAGCATTAAACCAAACAAAAATTTAATGGAAGTTTTTAAATTGAACTACAACTTCATATATAAACACTTTAATTCAAAAGTCTACTTACTATGAATCCTAAACATCATGAAATTCCCTTGGAGATGTTGGAAACTAATATGTAAAATAATAATAATAATTTGAAGCAAGTTAAAATCAAATTCTTAACCTTGCATTTGTGCGATCCTTATTGACATGTGGAAATTAAAACAAATTCAATTCATTAAATAACTAAGGATGCCTCTTAAGCTATTCTCTCATAAGATAATAATAATTTAATTTCAAGGATAATTTTACAAATTACAGAACTACATATTTTTATTATGCTACCTTCTTTCATTTTATTTTAAAACGTCCTTTCTAATTTTCTATACATAATGTGTTAGACAAATAAAATATGGTTGGGTTAAGCCTTTTGATCTTTGTGGCCCCTTTGTCAAATTTGTTTATAAATAAAAAGATTTATTAACTTCAGATCACACTCTTGTTTGTTAGTTTTGCTGCATAAGTTTAATTTTCCTCAAAGATCAATAAATCTTTTTCTTAGATTTAAAACTTTTTTTTTATTCCACACACTTCTCACTCTCACTTCTAAATCCTTTCACAATACCTTTTAAGTGGAGGATTCTTGATCATTAGTTATTCGTTAACTTTTATCGACAAAAGTAAGAATGTTTTTCTGTATAAAAATCAACACTAAAGTTTTCGTCTAAGATTTTGATCATGTCATGCTACAACTCGGTCGTGGTAATTTTCTTTGAAATTTGTTGACAATTGAATTTTTTATAAAAGTTGTAGATAAATCTGTGGATAATTTAATTTTCTAAAAAATTGTTGACAATTTTTTTTAAATATATTGATAATTTTGGTGATAAAACAGACATCAATTTCACCATCAAATATGATAATATGTATTATAAATTAATTGTAGACAAGTAAAAAGTAGAAAAAGAGAAAAATGAGGTAGAATTGTCAAAATGGGTTGGAATCCGTGAGCCAACCTGACTCACCATGGGTTCGGGTCGGGTTGGGTTAAATTTTTTTTATAAATTTCAAAACGGATTGATTTTTGACCCAACTCATTTAGAATCTAGCTCATCCGGGTTGAACCCGTGGTGAGCTGGGTTGGCTTACCAACCCACAGATAAAAGGGTCACACAAGTGTTTTTATTTTTTTTATTAAGTTAGGCTTTACATTTGGGTCATATTAGGTTGTTTTTTTATCCAACACATAAATAATTTGTATTTTTTTTATTTCAATTTGTATTTTGATTATATTAAATTTTATTTAGATTTTAATTAGAACTACAATTTAGTTTTGACTAAAAAAAATAAAAAAATAATATTTTTTTTAATTAAGTGAACCTGTAAGCCAACCCGTTTAACCCGCCAACCTGTGGTGGACCGGGCCGGGTTCGAATTTTTTTGGCTCGCTAAAAAGTGAGCCGGATTGGGTTGACTCACTAAATCATTAACCTGTGGTGGGTCGAGCCGGATTGGACCGGATTACTCATTTTGACAGTTCTAAAATGAAGAGAGAGATGAAGTATTCACGACGACAGCCGCATAGGTGGATGCATTTCTTTTTTATGAATAATTTTTTTAAAATAACTATTATATTTTATTATGTTTGTTTTCTTCAATTTATTTTATAAAAAATTTGAGTAGGACATACGAATTTGTTTTATTTGCTTAAGATATTAATATGAGAGAAAGAAGATTACATTATGCTATATATTATTTTTAAGTAATACCATAAAAATAAATTTTTATGGTGCTAATTTAATGAACAGAAACATATTTTCTTCAGAGGTATTTTTACGTAAACAACAAAATAATATTTTGTTTTCACCACATGCGGGAGCTTGATTAGTAACTTGGAGGTGTCAATACTTGGGTTTGTGTCCTAATTGCAAACCCAATGAGAGTCTGTATTTTTTAAATGGCTTATGTAAAAATACTGTCCAACCCAAAAGAAAAAGACTTAAATAAAAAAAAGAAGGGGTTTTCTTCCTGCACCCCCAATATTTCTTCTGCACCTCCAAACTTTTCATAAATTCTAAAACTACCCTTTTAGTATTTTTAAATTTTAAATCAATTAATTTCTATTTCTCTCTCCTATTTAATGCTTCACTTGTTT
>Ga0214543_1005018_pt1 | contig 24749 bp, 9 predicted proteins | sample CNSS2metaG_FD_160094 | JGI IMG/M metagenome (GOLD analysis project Ga0214543, IMG submission 160094) | Root nodule microbial communities from cowpea collected in UCLA plant growth center, Los Angeles, California, USA - CNSS2 | ecosystem: Host-associated > Plants > Roots > Nodule | place: USA... | reverse complement strand
TTATTTTTAAAAAAATATATATATATATATATATATATATATATATATATATATATATATATATATATATATATATATATAAAACCATGTATATAATATAAAAGTTAAATTATACTATTAGGAAATGTTATATTTACTAAGTTTAACATCCAATAACTTAATTAGGAAAAATAGTTTGTATCATATTTTTCCGTAATGTATATTTTCACAAAGATAAATATATTAAAAAATAATTTAGTAAAATGTACTTATTAAAAATTAGTTGCAAAAGAATACAATATTTATAATAAAATCAGTTTAATACTTTTATGATTGTTTATATAGTAAGTTAAATTTAAAAAGCATACAATATATTAATGATACATTAACACTAATATAATAAAAAAATTATAGATTAATACTATTTTATCAACATATTTTTTCTATATTTTGAACCACATTTTTCTCAAATTAATTATAAGAAAAATGCCTGGTCATGAAGAATGCCCCAGTTAAAGGATACCTCAGTTGTGTATAGAAATTACTACAAGAAACTCTAGTGACTTCAAAAGACTTATATTACAAGTTTCTTGTTATAGGTGATATCTTCTTACTTACCCCATATGATTCTCTTTCTTCTTGTTGAGATCTTTTCTTCTAATTTTATTTGAGAGGAGATGCTTGCAGAGACCCTTCACCCCTCTTAATCTATTTATAGTCTTTTAATAGACATTTATTTAACTGTACTTTCAATATGTATCAATAATTATTTCATATAATTAATGTTACAATTATCATATTTATAATATGAATGAAGTTTTAATGTATAATTTTTAAATAAAATTATAAGTCCATTTTTTTTACTTGCTATTTGATTATAGATGATTTTTCCCCCAGATATCTATTGCAATATCCTCATGTGTAAGCACAAGATACGAAAAAATTATATATTCTTTAATAACCAATAACAATATAATTTTATTCCGAAAGAAAATAAAAAGCTAAAATGAATTGAATTTGGTAAGTCATACACCGATGTTTTCCTCGTCTCTATTAAGATCCGGCAGGATATAGAATAACTCTAAAACCAAATAGAGTGGTGCTTTATTAAATTAATACTAATAAAATATTGTAATATGTTATTATTTGAAGAATGTCACATTCCAGCTTTGGATTTCAAAATATTAACTTTAAACCTTTTAAATAAATTGCAGATTTTCGTAATTTTGTTTCGTATAAAATTAAGTTCCATATATATCATTGTTCTTACAGTTGGTGAAACAAGCTATCACCGTATTCTTCGTATTGACTTGAGTGTGGAAATGAAATGGTACCTGCAAATGGCAAATTAGTCTTCGGAAGTAAAGTAAGTTGCAAATTAAATAGGAATGAAGACTTTTCAACTTTGAACTTGGTCAAAAAAAAAAAAAAAAAAAAATAATAAAATAAAATAAATTCAACTTTCAATGTTTCGTCTTCAATTGCGGAAATGTCGTAAAATCAATATACGTATTCACACCGTTCACTCACCCAAATGTATTCACATCCCTTTTAAAAGAAGACTACGGAAAAATTATATGTTTCTTAACGATATCGACTTTAGAAATGGGTTTAAGGATTTAAATGTGGTTCTGGAATTAAATTCAAATGATATATATATATATATATATATTACTCTAAATATGAAATTAAAATGTTAACAAGAAAATACTTATATTATAAGAACAGTTTAAAGATATAAGTATTTCTAGAGTTAATTTTGAGCCATTAAAGTAAAAAATAACATCTTTAAGAAAATGCTGCATTAAATATATAAAAATATTAATGGGTAATTTATCTCTTATTTAATACAAAATTAGGACATTTGTGTGCTTAAAATTAATATTCAAACTTGTCGTCTTTGCCACGTTGGCGGTTATAATTTTCTTTTTTTTATCTGAAAATGCTAGAAATCCGTGTAGTGTGGTTTGCCATTCAAATACCAAGAATCATGCATGATTCATACTTTGTTAACACATATGTATCCGGTGTTACATGCGATTTCAATCAAATCAAATATGGGATAAAATACGATTTGACTTTCTTTATTTCTATAGTAACAAATTAGCAGTGAGGTTTAAACACCAAATTTGCGAAACTTTTGAACAATTTTATCTACGGCTTGAAACCACAAACTAGTAATAATAAAAAGATAAATCATATTTGAATTTATTAATTTGAATTCTAAATTTATTGTAGGTGACTTTAAATAACAAATTACTTTTTAAATCATAAAAATTGTATGATCACGTACAACTTTTATTTTTTATGTGTTTATTTTAAATAATTGATAGTATAATATCGTACAATTTTGATTTTTTTTTTGAACAACTAATTGTGTACATTGATGATTTTGTTATTTTAATAAAAGAAGCAGTTATTATTCATACCATTTCGGTTATTTTTTAAATATAATTGTGGAGATTTTTTTTTAATTTTTTAAGTGGTTTCATTTTGTTTTTTTCATCTAACAATATTTTTAACTTCAAAATTATAACAAATTTAATTTGTTGTTGTAATGGTTTCTTCTATTCTTTGGTGATGTAAACTAAAATAAATAAAAAAGAAAATAATTTTGCTCAATTAAATAAATTTGTACATATGTTAAGCAAACAAATATTATAATATATAATTTTAATTAGAGTTAAATATATTTTTACTCTCTTAATTTTGATGCGAATTTAGAATTTGATTCTGTCCCAAATTTTAAAATTGAATAGATATAGTTTTCTTAATTTTTTGACGTGGCAAATACGTTTCAAGCTAATGTTTGAGCTTTTTATATGATTTGATGCGTTTCAACTCAAATGTTAACCTAGAACAAGCCTATAAAAATTAACGTTACTTAAAAGAACTATATTCAAATTTGAGGACTAATGTATCAAATTTGAAACAATAACAAATTTCAATTTTTACATCAAAGTTGAGGGACTAAAAATATTATATATAAAGCTAATAATAAAGAGAGAAAGAAAGAGTAAAAAGAGATAATGAGAGAGGATGAAGCAACTCAAAGTTTACAAAAAGTTAATACAAACAGTTAAATCTCATAAAAGAGTAATCAAGATATGAGTAATTGTAAAAAATTAATGACAACCATTAATTAATAATAATTTAACTCTTTTTAATTATTATAATAGCTAATTATAATTATATATAGATAGATAGAAAATACCATGTTTATGACCTTTATTACCAATTTCTTGTTTTTTCACTTGTTTGGAACTAGTTCATTACTAACTTTCTTAGTTATTTTTGTTATGTAATAGGGTCAAAAATGAAACTTGGACCTTTATATGGAGACTAGTATCATGATTTTAAAATAGATGAAATTGAACCTCACTATAAGCAAAATAAAGTCGAATCACAAGCGGAGGTGAATTGGTTCTTTTCAAAACTTTTGATTTATACAAATTCTTTTGAAAATCTTTCATTAAATAGTTGATAAGAGAGAATGCTTTCTTGCAATTAAAGAAACACGAGAGATATTAAATAATCATTAAATTTAATTTAGGTAATAAAAAATAAAACGATACAAATCAAGGTAAGACAAAACATATTGAATGTCCTGATTAAGAACATGGTTGGCTCAAGAATTTGTGAGACATAAAAACAAACTTAAAAAAATAGGGTATTTTATTTAAAATTTATTTTTTAAGCTTTTTTCTTTATGTAAAATTATTTATTAAATTATCATAATTAATTTCATTTAACAATTCTTTTTTCAATAGATAATATGACTAATCTGTTTAATCTTTATTGAGACATTGTTGATCTTAAATAGTTTTGAGAAACTCTTTTAACATTATTCTATAAACTATATATGCATTTAGAAAAGAATCTATTATTGTTATATACTTAAGAGTGTCAATTGGTTTATCATTTTCCAAACCTATAATTTCACCTAAAATATTTAATTCTAAAAATCAATTAAATGCATCAATATCCGACATTTTTCAAGGTTTAAGGATAATTTTTTCAACTATATACAATCTAATGACTTTAATTTTTTAACACTAAATAAGAAACAAAAATATCTTCATATATTTTAAATTGTTCAAATCTACTTTAAAATGTGGTAATTGTTTTATCTACAATATACAAAAAGTAATCAATTATAAATTATTCTTGAAGAGATTTTACAATTTCATTCTCAACATTTTCATCAAATTGTTTCTTTCTGCATCTAATATGTTTTTTTACAAAACTTAGGTTCTATATTCATTTCAAAAGCAATTTCCTTGAAAAAAATCAATGCATTTTCAAATCCATATATACTAAAGATAAATATATAAAACAAATGAATTAAAATAATAAAACATGGTTCTATTTGTCAAGAAAGTAAAATCGATAGTAGACTTGTAGTATCTTGAATTCTCAAGTATCTTTCTCCTTCTCAAGTCTCAACTTTTTCATAAACCTGTATAGTTTATTTTAAGATTAATCATTAATAAAATAATTAAATAAATTATTATTCTTCTCAACTCGATAGTAAGTCTTTTTTTTTAAACTTGAATTATCTTTCTACAAAAAGCCCAATTTTGAATTATGCTCCAATCAATATCCACCGAAAGACTAACCAAAATCTAATTAATAGTTTTGTAGAAAGAAAAAACATACTAACTAGAAATGAAGATGAAAAAATAGGTATACACATGCAACGTGAGATTAAGGAATGTAATTTATCAAAACCCTAAAAAAATGACTCTTAGAAGAGAAGAAAGTCAGTAAAGGCAAGATAAATCACAAAGATAAAATAAGAAAATAGAATCCAAATTTATTATAGGAGAATAAAGATAACTAATCATTCTTTGTTTTGTAAACAAAATTACAATTTACTAAAAAGAGATTTTAACTCATTAGTTATCATTTTTAATACTAATAAAAATTAACAGAAACTAATAATAATTTAATTAAATTTTATTCTCAAACATAAACTTACAGTTAATTTAATAGGGTTATATTAGTAATAAAATATTTTTTAGGCCTTTTTTTTTATCTTAAGCATAACTTTATAATTAATTCAATGGATGTATATTAGTACTAAAAAAAATTTTGAGGCCTTTTTTCTTTAACATAATTTTATAATTAATATTTAACAGAGAAATACTAGTAGTAAAAAAATTGTTTTGAGACCTTCTATTTTAGGAGACCAAAAGTTAGTGTTTTACTTGTTTTACCCTTGAACCAACCTTCACTAAGAATCCTTATATCTCTAGACTAGAATCGAAGAAACACTTATCAATTCTATGAACCAATCTATGTAACATTTAAATATATTAATTTCTTGTAGTGAAAGTTATTCTAATAAATATAGGAAGTAGCATTTTTTAATTAATATAATATAGGATGACAAACAGAATGAATTGAAGAAATGCTAGTTTAAAAATTATTGCGGTTATAATCCACCTGCCATAATAAATGACGCGAATGCAGAATTATAAATAAAATGAGACTTTCTATGTCGGTTAGACCTAGAACTAACATAGAAAGTGACAAAGAGGCAATTTTTGTAATAAATTACAAAGTTTTTCTATATTGGTTGGACCTAGAACTGGCATAGAAACTGGCGCGGTGGCAACTTTGTAATAAATTACAAAGACTTTCTATACCAGTTAGAACTAGAACTAACATAAAAAGTGGATCGGTGACAATTTTCAATGAATTACAAAGATTTTCTATACTAGTTGGACATAGAACATGATTAAAAAGTGACGTGGTTGCAATTTTGTAATACATTACAAAGATTTTCTATACAATTTGGACATATAACCAACATAAAAAGTGACAAACAACTTTTTCGTTTTCCGAGTCTCTAACTTTATTCATCTCCTGTAAACCCCAATCCCACAACCTCTTCATAAAAGCCATATTCACGTGCATGCGATCGCAACTCACAAAACTACTTAAACCCACAGTAAAAAATAGCAGTGTAGACATCGTCACCCACTTGCTCACACTGATAAGGTGATCATTGCAAAAGAAAGAGACAACAAAAGACAAGACAAACAAACACAAGAGGGTAAGCAAATTTGGAAAAGAAATATCATATATATGTATTATAATACAATACAAACAACCATATAGATATGGAACACTCAATTTAAAGATTGTTCTAGGCTCAATTATCTAGATAAAATGCATTGATGTTGGACTTCATTGAAATTTTGGATTTGTGTTGGCCTATCTGTTATACATAAGGTTAGTCTTTTTCCTATCATGAGAACTCCAAATTGTTCTTAGACAAAGACCTCTTGCTACTCTTACTACCTAACCCATTCTCCTCTATATGTAGTGTCAGGATAACTTCCATTGTTATACGAATGTTTCACTTGATTGCTCTTCACAGTTGTAGCCGGTGAAACTGGTAGTCTCATGATGAATACGGATTGTGGTCCCTATTGGGGAGCTTCATTCAGTGTTACAAATTGTAGTCTATAACTGGATAATTCTCGCGTGTGTACTATAGTTGGTGGCCTGTAATCGGAGGGCTGAGTTGTTACTTATAATAGCAAGTATCAACTTAAGGATATCATCAAAGGGTGTAGAATCAGGAGGCGGACAGTAGAAGAAATAAATGCTTGGGTCTGAGGGTTGTAGGTCTTTAGAAGAGGTTGAGTTGATTTTTAAATGCTTTGGATGATGGATTTAGGATGGAGACTTGCTGGAGCATTCCTTAAGTTGTGGCTCTGAATGACATCCCTTGAGTTGTGGCTCGGGATGGAGGGTAAACACATGGCGATCCCAGGTTGTGGCCTAGTGATATTGGTAACAGGTGTGAGTGTGTGAGTTATGACTCGTATGGATGGTCTCCACTTGCTTAAGCAATCAAAGGTTGCGGCCAGTGGTGTTGTTAGTCTTGTGTTAAGAGTACGAATTGTGGTTCGTAATGGAAACTCCACCTGGCGTTACGGATAATGGTTCTAAATAGGATAGTCCCGCACGTGTATCTACGATTTGTGGCTTGTAGATGGTGGAACCACGAGTTGTGGCTTATGGCAGCAAAGGATATCTTAAGGTCATCATTTGAAGATGTAAAACGTGGATTACATGATGGTGGTCATGTTATCTGGACTTGGAGGATAGGGGTTCTCCATCGAGTGTGTGTGTGCACTTTAGTTTGCTTATGAGCTTTTTTTTACTGTTAGCTCACCCTATCTGTTTTGTTTTTTTTTTTTTGTGATGATTGTGTAATTCGATACACGAGAGTAAATGATGTCGCAGGTGGAGATGGCGACGTGTAGAGCCGAAGAAGGGCTAGCTTGGGGAAGCCTATATGGAGCTTTTATATTTTCTTGTAAACAATTAGTTTAATTAGAATTTTAAAATAATGGTTGAAACTATGTATTTTAAATTATGACAGAATAATAAAATTTTTAATTTTCCTGCATTTTGGAAAATAAGTTTTAATAAATGCGATTTGGTTATTTCATGTAATTTTATTTTATTTAAATTAGTAATATACGTCCAAGATGTTACAACTATCCCATACCCATCCCCATAGAAAAAACTCATATTCATCCCTATACCCAAAGCCAACGGGTATCAAACTTTTGTCTCATCTCCATCCCCACCGGGTAACGAGTATATTCTCGTACCCACGTACCCATTTTCTTACTATTTCAATATTAATTAATTATTTTTTATAAATAATAAAAAAATTACGGTAAAGAAAATATAATATTATCAAATATTTATAGAAGAAGGTTGTTTATTCAATATTAAATATTTAAAAAGAAATTATAATTGTATACAAATTTCATGAGAATAAAATTAGTTATTAAATTTGCAAACATTAATAGAAAACAAATATTCAAATTAAAATATATTTTAAATGTCTGTTTACTTCAATTTTTAAAATTCTAATGAATTTCTTTTTTATACACTCATAAATGTTATAATACATCACTTGATCAAAATTACTCAAAGAATAAATATTAAACTAATAATAATAAAATTTTAACATAGATCTTGTATCTTTTGAACTTCAATATATGTTGGATGGTGATAAAATATAATTCAGGACAATTAGATTAAATTTTTATATTATAGTAAATAAAATTTATTTATGCAATTATAGTGACAAAATGACAGTATGATTGATAATGATTCAGAAAATAAAAAATAATTATATAAAATATATCAAAATAGTATTCTACATTATACAAATAAACAACAAGTAAAAATATTAAAAAATTATCAAATGTGTGTCTTAGAAATAATTTGAGAGACTATTGAGTGAACTCACACAAAGAAAAAAAATGTATAATTAAGGGTATGATAAGATGAAAAATACCTTAGAGATTTAAGAAAACTTTTCAAATATCAACATAACCAATGGTTGAGAAATAACGAGAATTGTTTTATCGAAACAAAAATGTTCTTCAAATGAAAAATTAATAATAATAGAGTAAAGAAGATAAACTTTTTATATTATCTAATAAATAAAATGTTTATGCTATTAAACATATAAATTGATAGTGTTAAACATTCTCACGTGAAAAGACAATATACAATAAATTAAAAAATTAAAACAGAATAGAAATATTTAAATAAGAGACATAAAAAATATTTAATTGACATACATATTTGAACATAATTACATAAAATTGTATAAATGTTATGATAAGATGAAAAATATATTAGAGATGCGAATGAATTTTATGACAAATCAAACAACTAGAAGAAATAAAAATTAGAAAGTGTGTGTGTATGTGTGTGTGTGTGTGTGTATATATATATATATATATATATATATATAAGGTTGCTTAATTAACTGTGAATATTTTAATAATTTAAACGAGGATGGGGATATAACGGTTATGGGATGGGGCGAATATATACATGTGACATCCCCTGGCCCACCCTAGTGCCATGTCAAGTCTGCAGTCCAATACACCCCAACCCCTTGCCCCAAGTGTCCCCTCGCTTCGCAAAGCAGTTTGTGACATCCCCTGGCCCACCCTAGTGCCATGTCAGGTCTGTAGTCCAATACACCCCAACCCCTCGCCCCAAGTGTCCCCCCACTTCGCAAGGCAGGTTGTTGCCAGTGGGTATCGAACTCCCAACCTGACCTTTAACACCCTGGCGAACTAGAAGATGCTACCAGTTGCGTCGAGGGGTTGGGGTGTATTGGACTGCAGACCTGACATGGCACTGGGGTGGGCCTGGGGATGTCACAGTACATCCCTATACCTAATTCAAAAAGTTGGGGATTTCCCATACCCATACCTATACCCAGTCAATGTCGGGATTCCACATCAAAACATGAACGGGTTTGGGCAATACCCACAAGGGTGGGTTTATTTGCCATCCCTATCGTGGCGAAGTCCTCTTCGAATCTACTCAAACAATTTCTTCCTCCGGGTAAGTATAAAATCCAACCTTATTCTATTTTTCAATTTGAGGGTTTTTGTTTTTGCTTGAATTATGATCAAAGCCTTATTCTTCTCTACGATTCCTTTATTTTGGCTTCTGTAGGTTGATTTGGGCTTTTGACGCTCAAAATCGTCGTTGGGGTTTTTGTTGTTTCAATCTTGGTCTACATTTGAGGTAAAGGAAGCTATGTTTTGTTGAAATTTTGAAATGAACTACTTATCTTAGTTTTTAATTGTATTTTTCTGTGTTGAATTAAGAGTGCATGTGAATTGTGGTGGTTTGTGTTTTTTGGTTTTGGATGCTAAGAATAGAGGGAAAATCTACTATTTTGTCTCAAGCGAGAGAAATCTAGCTCAAGAAAAAATAGACAAAATTCCACTTTGCTTTCTTTTCGAGTTTTAGCTCAAGCGAGAATCTTTAACTCAAGAGAGAGCCCTTGTTGCTCAAGCGATAATCTCTAGCTTAGGTGAGAAAGCACCTGAAAGTCTTTTTGTTTCTGTTTAATTTTAGCTCAAGCGAGAATATTTAGCTCAAGCGAGAATCTCTAGATCAAGTGAGAGCCCCTATCGCTCAAGCAAGAATCTCTAGCTCATGTAAGAATGCTTCAAAATTTTAATTCCTTATTCTTAACCTATGATTGACTGAGATAGTGATGAGAATATGATGTATGAAGCTATGCATGATTGATATTGGTGTGTTGAGATTTGACTTGATATGTTGTGGTAAACTATGTGATTGTTTGGTATTTGAAATTTAAGATGGAATTATTGATATGTGAATAAGATAAATGTGATTAAGAATGTATATGATTGTAAAAGTATTGTTATGAAACTGTGATGATAATGGGTTTGTTAACGTATTCGAGCTATGTATTTGACGTAATTCCATGGGTCTCATGGGAAGATTTTATGGTGGTTTTACTTTAATGTATGGATTCAAGTAAGGTGACATCTTGAAACTCTAATGATCATTCACCCTCAAATAGAGTAGAATGGATCATGTGGTGAGAGTAGGAGGAGGTCCTAGTCTAAAACAGGATAATGACCTTATATGATCATGGATTAACCTTGTGTGTGGTAAGGTGAAACCCATTTGCAATGGCTCTATAGAGCAGTAAAGACCACCACAAGGGCGCGTCTCTAGTGATTCCGATTTCAAATGCATGTATCTGGATAAATGATTTTAATGTCATATGTCTATGTGCAATTATGTGAATTATTGTAGTTTGTTCATGTATGACTAATAATTGATATGATTTAAATGGTTTTAGGATAACTCTTTTGTATACTAGCTTACCCTTGCACTTTGTGGTCTTGTGTTGTTTTCTTCTTTTGCGATGATCATCATTTTAGTGGGAGCATATGAAAATGCAGGTTTAGAGACACCTCTGAAGGATGAGAAGTCTATGGTTAGAGTTGTGAGATTGCAGCGGTGATACGAGTGGTTAGTATATTCGGTATAGGGATACCTTTGCAAGTTTGGTGTTATTGTATAAATGATATATTTTTATAGTTTGGATTTTTAAAAGACTGAATTAATATATTTTTTATTATGTTAATCTGTCTTTGAATATTATTATGAAATGTCTTATTTTATTAGTTTTAAACTATTAGAACGATGAATCACATCTAATAAAGATAAAGAGAATATATACTTAATTTAAATAAAAAAATTATGTTTAAAGCATTACTTTATAAAATATTTTCGAAGGAATCATTGCATATTTCATATAACTTAATGTCAATAATTCATTCATTGACTTAGAAAGCGAAACTTCCCCATTCACTTTATGATATAACCTTACACACCATTTATTCAAATTTGTGAGAAATGTTCCAAACACGTCACCACATTAAGCATTAAACTATAACTATCCATGTGTTTGTCAGTGACTATTTTGAAAACCCTAGTACTACACTTAATGATTTGTCGTTTCTGGGTGTATTCCATGATTCTGAACATAAACTATTGTATACTGTAAAATGATAATTCAATGCAATTATCCTTACGTAACTGCCAACTCACGCATTGGTTTATATAACACTTTGTAGTTATTAAAATAGAAAAGATGGTCTATCTATGTGCCATAAAAACTGAGTATAAAGCTTCTATATATATTCGTTTTCATGTCATGTGAAAGGCTAAGTTGGCTTTATTTGTTTTGCATGGGTCATGTGAACGACTTAGTACAACATATACGGCAATGAAAACGAATGTTGCCTTTATTTTTATTTTTCTTTTGATTGCTTTAGGAATGTTGAGCACATCCACATTCAGATGAGAACAAAGGAAAATCTAGCTTTTGGGAAAAAAGTTATTGTGAATCTCATGTCCATCATCACAAGAAAGAGCTTGTTAGAAATAAATCATTATTTATTACTCTAGAAAAAAAAAAAAAAAAAAAGAAAGAGGGGTGACGGTTTCGTTTAGGATAGATGTTCAAAAGTTTCCGCTGAAATTCACTATAGCTTTAGAGTTTAATTTGTGATGTGTTTGGATGAAACAATTTAAAAGAATAATACATTATTTGAAGAATTTGAAATTCTTCCAAGGAATGAAAATGACATAAAAGAAAATTGAAATTGAAGAATTTTAAGAAGGTATTTCAAAAATCTAAAATAGTACAATTTAAAACTCACTACAAAAATAGGTGGAATTGAAATTTCACAAGTTGTGGAATTACTCATTCCTTAGGACAAAAAAAAAATTCATTAATCCAAAACGTCGAGTCGAGTTGGACAGAAGGTCGAGATGACTTGATTTGGACCGAAGGTCGAGCCAACCCCGCCTAAGACGAAGGGCGTGTCGAGCGCGCCCGAGTTAATGGTCGAGCCAAGCGGGCCCGAACTAAAGGTTGAGACGAGATGGCTCTGAGCTGAGTCGACTTAGGGTGAAGGTCGAGTTGGGTTGGCCTTGGCCAAATGCCAAGCTGTGTTGGCCCTGACCGAAGGTCTAGATGAGATGACTTCAAATCGAGTCGGTCTAGGTCAAAGGTTGAGGTTAGTCACCTATTTCACTCTGTTTCACAGGTTGAGCTGAGTAAACTTAGGCCAAAAGTCGAGCCGAGCCGGCCAGGACTGAAGTTTGAGCCGAGTCGAGTCAGGCCAAAGGTCTAGACGAGATGGTTTTTAGTTGAGTTGACCTTGAACAAAGTTTCGAGCCAAGTTGGCCCAGATTAAAGGTCGAGTTGAGTTAGTCTAGACAAAAGGTTTACACCCATCTACCATAGTTGAAGGTTGAGTTGAGTTGAGTCAACTCGAGTCGAATTGGTTCGAATCGGCATAGGTTGAATCAATTCAAATTGTGTCAAGGTCGAGCCGATTCGAATCAACCTAGGTCAAACTAGTTGAGGTCGAGCTAATTTAAGTTAGATTCAAAGGTAGAGTTGAGTTGGTCATAAAATAGAAATTAAATTGCTTTATCCGAATAAGAAAATTGAAAAATAAGATATTTCAATTACTTCATGAAAACTAATTATTTAACAAATGAAGAGCATTCAATTACATGTATTTCAATTATTAAGTATTTCAATTTCTTGAAATTGTTGAAATCCCTCATCCAAACAACAAGATTGACCTTCGCTTTTTAATTTAGTTCTCAGTCACAAGTTTTGAATCTAAGATACTTTTACAATTGTGCCTCTTTTATGTTTCGTTGGATGATTATGTAATTAAACTATAATTTTAAAAATAAAATAGCATTAAATTGGGAATATTTTGGTCATTAATGTATAATAATATTTTAGGTCTAATTTATAAATTAAATACCAATTTATTATGACAATACTAGTACAAATATTATGTCCAAAAGCCTTATCCAAAAGCCCTATATTAAGGTCATTTTTTTTCAATTATAGTCCTTATAGGGAGACAAGTATAAATTTTAAAAGTAATGACAGAAATGAAAATTTAAAGAAAAGGAAGATTTAAATATAAGAGAGATAAAGCTTATAGGGGAGGAAAATAGAAGATATAAAGTTAAGGGAAGCTAAACTTAGTAGATGATGTATGTTTAAGGGGATGTTTGGAAGGAGAAGTTATAGCTCTAAACAATGTTTGGTTAAAGCGATGCAAACAAGAAGAAGACGAAAAATTTGTTTCTTTAGTTTCTCTTTTCTTCTACTCTCACTAACACAAAAAAGACAATTTACGTCTGCGATTTTACGTTTGACCAACCAGAATCAAACATAAACAATGACCAATGACAAACTTGTAACTAAATTATCAATTTTTACGTCTGACTAACATTAGTCAGACTAATCAGACGTAAATTTACGTCTGATTACGTCTGACAGGAGAAATCAGACGTAAATTTATGTCTGATTTCTCCTGTCATACGTAAATTTACATCTGATTTCTCCTGTCAGACGTAAATTTACATATGTTTAGTGCAAGTCAGATGTAAATTTACGTCTGATTAGTGCAAGTTAGACGTAAATTTACCATTTTTGAACTGCACCGGTAAGATCAAGTGATTAATTGTTGAAAGGTTAGTTTGTCTTTTGATTCCGTTTTGGTGCACCTCCATTTACCTTGAAACCCCTAATTTTTTGCAATTTTTGGTAGAGGCAGCGACAATGAGAACAAAATTGCAGCGATGACGGAACTGTAGCGGCGGAGGAACTGCAGCGACGACAGTCGACGTGCGGTGGTGGTCATTTGGTTGAAGTGCAACAACAAAGGATTGTGGTTGAAGTGCAGCGACAAAGGACTCTACAGCGACGGTAGCAGTGGCAGAGGACTGTGCAGCGGCGGCAACAGCGACAGAGGACTATGTAGTTGCCACACCATTGCAGAAATGTGAGCAACCACCATGGAAGCGCGACCACGACGCAAATAGTAGAACCTTCACACATGAGACGAACCAGAAACACCGTCGCAGCAACCACCGCGACCTTCAAAAGTGGCACCTGTTCGAACTTCCAACACAAAGCTTCATTCACACATCACTTTCTGCATCTCTTTCGTGAACCTATGGCAGCAGCTTTGTGAAACGCGAACTCGTCGCCATTGTCTCCCACCTACAGAGCTTAATCTAACTTTACGTCTGTTCTCTTGGGTTAGACGTGAATTTATGTTCGGTTTAAAGTTAGACATAAATTTACAACTACCATTACTACGTCTGACATGAACCAAACGAGAAAAGCAAAAAGCACCAGACGTAAAAGACCTTTTTTCTGTTAGTGTCTATGCTTTGACATATGTAACAAAGTAAGTTATAACGTATAAGTTTTCATTAACTATTTACTCATTGAAATTTGTAATCATAAAGAAAGTTTACATTTTCCTAATATAATCAATCATAATTAAATTTTAGTGATAAAGTTTGAAACTCCATTAAACTTATGCTACATTGTTACTTATTTGTTTAAAATGGGTTTTTGATGAAAATGTTTAGAAAGTTTAACATGGTAAAATCTCTTTTTGAAAATATGAATGTTTAAATTTTATTGGTTTAAGTACTATAAAAATGAGGAAGATTGTTAGAGAAAAGTTCACCAATACCAATTTATTTTTAAATGCTTTACAAACATGAATTTTTTAATGGAAGTGTTTTGTTTAATTGACAACCACATAACATCATGCATGTATATATTTCTCTGATGAGTTTTCCCTTGGATAAACGATGAAGACATGTGGTCTTATGTACAATTATAATATTATAAATACTTATTCTATGTTGTAGAGAATATTTCTTTTGCTTGTCTTGCAAAAGGATCTTAAGAAGGTTCATTTACATCAAAGATCTCTCAAAAAATGTTTTAAAGTTGCTCTACACCAACAACCATTTTGAAAAGCCTTCATGTCACAAAGACCATCAACTTTGTACGATCTTGTTTTATGCCAATTTGGACATAACCTTTTTAAACATATTTCTAGAGTGTATTCATTGAAGAAAATTCGCTTAACAAATTCAACTTTGCTTAATGAAATATGAACACTTTGCAAGTTTTTCTACATAATTTCACTTAGCCATTTCCAAATTTCCTTACCCATTTTTCAATCAGCTCAATGTAGGCTGGATATCCTTTAGCAGACCAGCTTGGCTATGGCATTTTTGGCTTGGCTCAACCAATTTTAAACATTGCATCTGCCTTTAGAGCAAATATGCTTAGCATATGGGAGTTGCACTTATCACCATCACTTCTTCTCCACTTTTCCTTCCAGTTCTACAAATCAATTTTCTCGAGTAGTTCTCCTAATTCTATCATTTTCCTCCTTTCATAGTGAGAAATGTGATACATAACAAATATAGGGTTATAGGTTTTGAAATTATTACAATCATGCTAATTAGTTGTAATGAATTAACTCTCAAAATACTTCAAACATAATAGATTCTAATAAAGCGCCCAACGACATCATGACTATGCACAATAGTGATCTTTCTGTTACTCTAACCACCATACCACTCAATCAACATACAAGACACCCAAGCGAGTCCTCTTGCACCTCTATAAACACCAGTTGATATAGATTAGTCATAAGTGAATTCAACAGGTTGATTTGTTCGTATAATCTATTGATTTCACTTAACTTAGGTGAAATCAATCGATTGTATAACAATTCAACTGATTGAATACATTCATACCGAACCTATATATAACAAGCCTTTTAATTTGTAAAAAGCCTATTTTAACAAATTGAGAAGGACAAACACAAGACAAAAAGACATCTATACAATGTCATATAGTCTATGAATATAGTCCAATCATCAAGCTTCTTGATCTTCACGTCAATTCCAAATTCAACAAACCTCAAGCTTGATCATCAACGAATCTCATCAATTCTTCATCAATCACACATGATTTCATGCATTTGGTTCATCAAATCCATGTACTAAGGTCACTTGTGCTAACCACTACCACATCAATCCCTGACTAACACATTTAAAGTGATAAGACAACACAATCATTGTGGTGCTTCAGAAGAAAACCCCTCATTAATTCTTCACGACTCCCAAATTTGCCCAGCACGACAACACCCAATAAAGCATACCCAGCTTGATAACACATAGTCAAGTCTACCAGCTCAGTAACACACTAGAGCTTGCTTAAATTGGCAGCACTAAAACACGCTCTCAAACTCCACACCACCCAAAATAATACCCAGGTCCTACCCATAGACTGTAGGACATGCCAATCAATTCACCTGTAAAGTCAAATACGACCACGTACAATTCAACCAAATGACCCATCTACTTACAACATCGTAGAAGCTAGCCATAACTCGGCCAAGAGGGCAATCAGCGTTGTAACAGGCATGCCATCCATGCCAATCAAACTCCTGAGATTGTGGGGGCCTATGTACATACCTATCCAATAAATGATGCTAAGTAATGTGACCCAATAAGGCAATTAGCCTCATTACCGAAAGAACTGCAAAATATTCTAAGATACATCTATTGGGGCAAGTATTCACATAATAACGACAATTGTGACAAATCTCGATAGTTTGATTATGTCTTGATATCCTTGATATTTACAGAATATTTGGTATATCGAGTAAGGTGCCACACTATTATTATTACTATTATTATTTATTCAAGGTAAGTTGTTACTTTATTGATATTGGTTAATATTACATTACTTATTTTATCACATGGATCCAGGGGATACACACACGCTAAGATACTCATTACCTATAAATACATATAGTATTCCCCAAGGGATACACACACGCTAAGATACTCATTCTCTCTTATACAACATCCTTACTCTCTTACTAACTTGAGCATCAAAGAGTCTTTTGTAGATGGATCTTACCTTGTGTTACAATCTTTGGAAGTATCTCGTCAAGTTCCATCAAAACCAGCCAGATATTGTCACTTGCTCGAAGGCATATCTCGGTAAGAACACCTTCTATATTGATTATAACTACAATCATGGTAAGAAGATAGAAATTTACATGTCTCTTTTTACATCACTTCAATTCATAACTAATATAGAAAAGCATATGCCAATGTACATTATGTTGTTTGCTTCTTCTTTATGGTCATACTTCATATATTATGGTTCTAACAAAGTTTATATTTCACTTTCGTTATAGATAACGTGTATGTCGAGTTCATAATTAATGTAAAATGTTGAAAATAAAATTTATTCTTCTAGTAGTTAACTAAATAATGAAATAAAAATCATGCTATCTATGGACACAAAAATAAAGAAAGAAATAAAATTAATTTCTATAAAAAAAAGGAAAAAAAATCACTTTCTATATCTTTTCTAATTTTGGCAAAATAAAAGAAAAGAGAAGGCTACATCCTCCGTACAATAAGAGCTATGTTGAGGTGGCATTTAGTTTAGGTTTCTGTTTAAAGGAAAATTTATTTTTCTGTTTTGAGAAAAATTGGAGAAAGAGAATTGAATGAGGAACGAGGGAAAAAATTGAAGAGCTTAGGGTAAGCTTACTCTACGAAAAAAAAAAGAAAAAGGAGAAAGAGGAATGAGATAAATTTAAACTAAAAGAATAACTATTTTAAATTATTTTAAAAAAATATTTATATTGATTTTTTAATATAAATATATTGTGCATGTATTTATTTATTAAATATTAATTATAATTTTAAAAATTGAAAGATAATATTATTTTATTAAAAAATACATACATATATATATATATATATATATATAAATGATATAATTTAAAAAAAATTACTTTATGTAAAATTTTAATTTAATTTAATTTCATTTACTTAACTTAAATTCACAACCATTATTTTCTATTTTTAAAAGTTAGCTTTTTATTACTTTTTTAAAATTGAAACAAAATGATTATCGTAAGATTAATTAGAGGTGTCAATTTAGCCCAGCCCACAGGGTTTGGTCCTGGCCTATGTGGGATAGGGCCAAAAAAGCCCACATTGAAAAAAAGCCCCCAACAAAGAAGCCCACAGGGCCAAAGACCCTACAAAAGCCCTGTGGGCCAGGGCCAACCCATGGGATTTCATCTTCCACATGAAAAATATATTATTTTTTAAAATATATTACTATCTGTGGGACAGGCCCAACGAACTGGACAAGCACGACGACCCGAATAGGTCTAATGACTCGGACCTGCCCTATGACCTCGACAAGAAAGACGACACAAACGGGCCCGATGATCCAAACAGGCCCAACAACCCAAACGGGCCTGACGACCCAGACGGGCCTGAATACAGGACAAACTCGACAACACGGACGAGCCCAACGACATGGAAGGGCCCGACGACCCGGACAAGCTCGATGACCTGGACGGGCCCAATGACCCGGACAGGACCGACGAACCTGACAGGCCCTATGACCCAAACAAGCCCGACGACCCGTATGGACCCGACGACCCGGACGAGTCCTACAACCCAGACGGGCCTGACGACCTAGATGGGACCGACAACACAAACATGCCCGACAACCCAGACGGGCCGAACGAGCCAGATGGGCCTAACGACCAAGACAGGCCATATGACCTAGACGAGCTCGACAACTCGGACAAGCCTGACAACCCGGACAGGCCCAACAATCCGGACGAGACAAACGATATGAAAAAGCCCGACGACACGGATGGGCCCGACGATCCGAACGGGCCCAATGATCCAGACATGCCCGACGACCCTAACGGGCCCGACGAACAAGACGTGCCCGACGACCCAAACGTGGCCCGACCCAGACGGGCCCAATGATCTGAACGGGCCCGACGAGCCGGACGGACCCGACGACCCAGACGGGACCATCGAACCGAACGGGCCCAACGACCCAGACATGTCCAACGACCCGAACGGGTTGTCAGGCCCATCCGAGTTGTCGAGCGCGTTCGGGTCGTTAGGCCTCGTCGGGCTCGTTCGGGTCGTCGGGCCCGTTCGGGTCGTCGGGCTCGTTCGGGTCGTCGGGCCCGTGTGGTTCGTCGGGCCCATTTGGGTCGTTGGGCCCGTTCGGGTCGTCAGGCACGTTCGGGTCGTCGGGCTCGTCTGGGTCATCGGGCCTGTTCGGATCGTCGGGCCTGTTCGGGTCGTCGGGCCCGTTCGGGTCATCTGGCACGTTTGGGTCATCGGGCCTGTCTGGTTCTTCGAGCCCGTTCGGGTCGTCTGGCACGTTTGGGTCGTTGGGCCCGTCTGATCGTCGGGCTCGTTTGGCTCGTCGGGCCCGTTTGGCTCGTCGGGCCCGTTCAGGTCGTCGGGCCCGTTTTGGTCATCGGGCCCGTTTGGATCGTCGGGCCCGTTTGGGTCGTTGGGCCTATCTGGATCATTGGGCTTGTCTGGATCGTTGGGCCCGTTCCAATCGTCGGCCCGTTCAAATCGTTGGGCTCGTCTGGGTCGTAGGGCCCATCTGGCTCGTCTGGCCCATCCGGGTTTTCGGGCCCGTTTGGGTCGTCGGGCCCGTCCGTGTTTTCTGGCATGTCCGGGTTGTCATGCCCGTCCTGGTCGTCGGGCCCATCTTGGTCGTCTGGCCTGTCCGGGTTTTCGGGTCCGTCCGTGTTGTCTGCCATGTCCGGGTTATCCAGCCTGTCCTGGTCGTCGGGCTCATCTTGCTCGTTTGGTCTGTCCTTGTCATCGGGCCCGTCTTGGTCATTGGGCTCGTTCGGGTCGTCGAGCCCGTCCGGGTCATCGGGCCCGTTCGGGTCATCGGGCCCGTTCGGGTCGCTCAACTTAATCTTTGACTCTGGCTTAATGTAGTATTATTTGGGGGGCTAACCCACCTTAGCTCTAGCCGTAACCCACTAGAGAGGGGGCTTTGGGGGCTGGGACTTTTTTTTGGCCCCTTCGTTTGGGGGTCCCCTAAAAGGGGGCTTTATGAAGAGTGGGTCAGGGTTGGCCCATGGGTTAGGGGCCAAATTGACACCTCTAAGATTAATTCTTTTAAGCCATTTCTAATTTAATAGAGACCTAACTCACTGCTTTTTGTCTATGAATGTCAAGTGGGACTATTCTGCGCACATGTGCACTCCAGTGTGAAATAATAATAATAATAATAATAATAATAATAATAATAATAATAATAATAATAATAATAATAATTTATAACAATATATAAAGAAATTTTCTTTTTTTATTCATATTTTAAAATTCTAAATTTATCTTTTAAAATATAATTATTTATTAAATTTTTAAAAATTGACCGTTATTTATATAAGTTTTTTATAAAATCGTATCTTTGTTTTTTCTTTTTCTTTTTTATTTATCAACCGTTATTCTTTCATCTTTTTTGATATATTTTATTTTATTTTTAATAAATATAATTTTATTTAATATATTAACTTAATAAAATTACAATATCATTACATATGTAAGGTCCATCAAAGTTTGGCTGGCCATTTCTGCCCTAAAGTTAAGGGCTACCCTCTTGTGTTTGGGCCTAGGGCCGGCCCAATTGATAAAACCCTTTCAGTTTGCCCTAACCCTCACTTTGGACTCTTGCAGAAATTCAACAGCTGTCACTATCCCTCCCCCCCTCACAGAACGCTCTGCTAGGGTTTGCCCTAAGGTCCACTTCGAGCTAGCTCAAACTCAGTTCCTACTCTGCGTAAGTACCCCTCCTAGCTTGTATGATTTTCCTTGGCATTATTCCAGTTAGGGCTTCGTATTAAATCCCCCTTGGTTCTGTTTCTCCGCTGTTTTCCAGCTCTTTAGCCGTTCCCAGGACAAAAATGCTAGCTATCGTGCCGCCAGGGCTTCCGTTAACCCTTCCTCCAGGTACGGGAAGTTAGGGTTTCGAGTTTGAGTTGTCCTTAATTTGTTTTTGGGTTGCATTTGATCTGTTTGAGCCTGCTGGATGTTTGTGTGGATAAATCGTTATTTGTGGTGTGTGGGATATTTCATATGAGTGAAGGATTTGGAAAATTGTATCTGCTGTAAGTGAATCCAGGGCGAGACTTGGTAATCTCGCCCAGGCGAGTCGGACTCGCCTAAGCGAGTCTGGCGGAGGCTCGCCCAAGCCTTTTTCGCCCAAGGTCGCCCAGGCGGCCAACTCTTTAATTTTGAGTGAGCAGACAACTCGCCCAGGCGAAAGGGGTCTCGCCTAAGCGAGATCCCGCATTGTTCCTGTTCCTGTTTTGTGCCCTCGCCTAGGCGGAAGGGAGGACTTGCCTGAGCGAGACCCCTCAGCCTGAGCGAGGTGTTGGGCGAGACAGTGCTGTGATTGGATGTTTGTTTATTTCTGGATGATCTGCTTTAGGTGGGTATGAATGTATGATGAGTGATATGTATATAATGGAGTATGTGGTGCATGTAACATGATTCATGAATTATAAATGATGGGTTTGGTATGAAAGTTGGCATGTGAACTAAGTGAGTGGGTCATTGTTAAAGTGGCATGAAAATGTGATGAATTGAAATCCTATGAGCATGGATGGGTTATGATGAGTTGGAATGGGTTGAATCTGGAAATTGAAAGGTAACGACTTTAAAGGTTGATATAATGAGGGTATCTTTGCATGGTGAATATTATTTGATTGTATGATCGTATTTTGTCTGCGTCAGTGCATAATTCCTTGGGGGTCTTTAGGTGAGACTTTCAGGGTCGCGCTTCAGTAGTCGGGACGTAATTCCATGGCCCCTAGTAGTGGGTGTTCATGGTGGTGCCCTATCTGTATAACCAGGTAAGGATTCAGGTTGCATCCTGACACTCTGAGGAGTCAGTTAGTCTCACCTAGAGCGGACTGACTCTTGTGGTGAGAGTAGCAGGAGGCCTGAAATTCATTAAGGGCTAACCTTGTGGTGAGGGAAAATTGATCCATCGTAACACTTGTAACACAGCTCGGGGGTGAGCAGAGGTATCCACCACAAGTGCAAGCATCCGCTGAATCCGACTAGGTTATACGTATCCGGATGAGTCGAGTCGAGTCGTAGTGTATTGAATGAAGAGTCATGACATGCTTGGTTGTATGGATATGAGATGGTGAAAATATAATTGAATGTATGATGAATATGTTAATGGCTCTAGCTTACCCATTTTGTTGTATGGTTGTATTGTATGTGGCTGTTCTTTCTTGCGATGATGATCAATTTGATTGATGGGAGCAGATGGGCGAGATTCTCGTGGCCAACAAGGGAATGGTGATTCCGCTGCTTAGCCATCTGGGCTGGAGTTATTTTCTTCATGTTTTCTTTAGGGCTACGACCCATGTATCGCTTTATGTATTTCTACCCTACACTCTTTGTTAGACTTGTATCTGGTTTCCGTTGGCATCGTGGTGTGCCCAGGTTGTAGGGGTTGGGTTAAGGACCCCAAGACTACGCTATTGCACTACCATTTGCGTGACGTTTCCTTTAATTTCGTTTAATAATTAAATGGGACGTTACAACATATTTATATAATATCACACATATTTAGAAAATACATACTTATATACACGTTTACTAGTAATAATAAAAATAATAATAGAAGGCTATAGTTTTCTTAACAAACGTAAAATATAAAAATGAAATGGAATTATTCAAAAGAATCTAAACTGGTGCAATTCACGAAATGCAAAACTATTTTGTAAACATAATTGACTTTCTCCTATTGAGACATTGATATTAAATCGAGGGATTGATGCATTGGCATACTTTGAATGTCTAATATGATATTAAAAGAGTAAATTTAAATTGAAGTCAACTTTTCTAAATATCAATATACTCAAGTGAGGCTTTATTTCTTATTTATATATATTTGTAAATTATAAATATCCATAGAACACAGAGAACATAGACATGAGAATTGAAGATAGTATAATTATATCCATAAATTTAAATCTACTATCTTATGCAATAACATTGTTTTTCAACTTGTGTAAAAATTGAGTCCCAGCCATAACTCAACTTGGTTAAAATAAATTCTGTATTCAGACACCAGATAAGGTCCAATCGAGAAATTGAAGCCGATTTTTGTCAATATTTTGCAACCTGCGTGGGTCACATAATAATTTACCCAACCACCCACTGGATATTGCACCCTAGTCATGACTTGGATGAAACTCAGAAATCGTGGTACAACTTTGTGATTCTACTTTGTGGAAACTCTAAGCTAAGTCATGCAGGAGTGTTCCTAGTGGTTACTTGGATCAAAATGAGAAATTACACAGAAACTTTGTAATGTTAGAACTCTTAGCTAAATAATGTAGGAGTGTTCGTAGTCCACACATAACAAACACGACTTTGACTTTTTTACCCATTTTGAAGTCAACTCTAATAGAACACATTGCCATCTATAGTTGCCAGAATTCAGCTACTTCGTGGTTCTCCTGCTTTCGCGGCTTATTTTCTTAATCTTTAAAATATTAAGCGTTTATAAGTTTGAAACCTGCAAGTGAATGACTTTTCTAACAATAAACAACAAATTTAATGTAACAGGATGTACAAGAATTGTTTTTGAAGCAGTAAAAGAAAAATTATTGCCAACCTCTTATCAAACAACATAATTTAAATTAATCTTAATATAATATAAACAAATATTTAAATCAATAGTTATATAATACTTTTTTTTATCAGTCGTTGCACATAATTTATGATAAAATAATATCAATTTTTATAACAACTATTGGCACACATATACGAACTTGAATATCTGAACTAGGAGCCAAGGATTTGAAATATTTTTTTCTCTAAGTATATATTTAAACTATTTTGAATAAAACCTATTTAGGCTTAATTATTGTTAATTATTGATTTAGTTTTCAATTTGTTGTTTTGGTTTATTTGGGTCCTTAATGTAAAAAGATAAAAGCGTTAATATTTTAACCAGACCTATTTATAAAGGCTACCGATTCAAGTTAAATAGCAGTTTTATGTCTGAATATGTTAAGATGTTTTAGAAAGAAATTATTAAGCCTTTTAAATATGTTCTTATAATTTAGAATGATTTAAAAAGGTCTCTAAAAAAATTAATACATGTAAACACTCAAAAAGGTTAAATTACTAAGAATTATTTAAGACCTTAATCGAAAAATTACAAAAGGAATCCTAATCATTAAATTATCGTAAGATTCTGATAACCCGTTGTTTTCTGCAAAATGCTCATTTTTATTTTGTAAGCAATGTTGACAAGTACAATGTAAGCATACATGGCTGTCATATGAATTCGTCCCTTCTCACTAAGTTGAAGTAAGATAGGTCAAAGTTGCTGCAATATATAGATTGTTTTAAATTCTAATCTTATCCTCCTTTCAACAAAATTTATATTTTTATAAACTTCAAAAAATATTTTTGACTTTAAACTTCCAGATACACCCTTTTATCACAAGTTGGCCAACCCAATTCTGTGATAAATATTCTGTAACATTTTGTTGACTTCATTTTTCTTCCTTCAAGCTTAACCTTCTCCGTATCCAGTTCATCACTTGAGTTGTTAGCAATTTCCTCATTGTAGTCAATATTCTTCTAATATATATATATATATATATATA
>Ga0214543_1005016_pt1 | contig 24753 bp, 19 predicted proteins | sample CNSS2metaG_FD_160094 | JGI IMG/M metagenome (GOLD analysis project Ga0214543, IMG submission 160094) | Root nodule microbial communities from cowpea collected in UCLA plant growth center, Los Angeles, California, USA - CNSS2 | ecosystem: Host-associated > Plants > Roots > Nodule | place: USA... | reverse complement strand
TTACTCTTCGCATCTTGCCCTCACACCCATCCTCAATCCATTATACTCCTAGCTCAGGGCATGGTACTGTTCACTTAGATGAAACTTTACCACTTTCCCTCTCTACTACAACTCTCCACAAAATAATCACAAGCCAAGGAACTCACCCATGGTTGGGTGTCATTCTTATTTTCCCCAATTCTAACTGTCCCTATTCTAAGACTTTATTTCAAGCAGTACCATGAACCCAAGTAACCAAATTACTAATACCCATATTAGAAAAATTAGTTCAACATCTCAGGCCTTTCTTAAGCTCGCTAATTCATAAAACATACCCAACATACGTGACCACAATCAAGGCAGAAAAACAATTCGTGACCCATGGATTTCCCAACACTTATTCCACCATACTGAACCAATTCCTTCCAAAACAAACCCCCCCAACTCTCCAACATTGGTTTCATCCAACCTGGTTACAATGTCTGCGTCGACGCCTGGCGGCAATCCTCGTACCGCCAGGCGGTGCATACCATCTGGCATTTCCAGATTCTCCCCAACGGCACTAACTTCACCATTCTTCCTACTACGCGACTCCTCATCAGCCCCCGCTCATATTCCAGCACAATCAAGATAATTCAGACTCAAATACAATGATCGATTAATCCCACTATACTCTACCAGTATCCAATTTCGAATCATAACTAATGGAATCCCAACATTTAACCCTAGAGTTCTTGTACACTGTTCCATCAAAGTCATCTGCTAAATATACGGAATCTCCATAAAATATGACGTTACATCATCTCTAACTCACCAACCCCTAATTTCCCTCCGATCAGAATCACGTTATAACACCCAGAATTGACGAAAACCATAACTCAGTCTCGCGTCGCCTGGCGGAAATTCATCACCGCCAGGCAGTTCATCACCAAAACCCAGAATGCTCACGAACCTTGAGCCGCCTGGCGGTTCAGGGATTCACCGCCAGGCGCTGCACCCAGAAATCCCCACAATACACATTCAAATGCATGAGCCGCCTGGCGGCTAAGTATAGCCCGCCAGGCGGTTTCTGGAAAAATTCCAGAATTCAACGAAATTATGATGCAGACACAAAACATGCTTAAATTACATAGTATTTCCATACAGTTCAGACCAAACAATCAAAATTAACGTAGAAAGCTCCCCTAACCTGGAATTTCCTTTGCTTAAATTGAGTTGTGTGAGATATTCCAATGATCTCTATGTCTTCCCCTTCTTGATGTGGTCACTCAAACCTCACCAGAACCTCACTCAAACCTCACCAATCTCTCTGATTTTTGTGCTCTAATTTAGGTTACTATTCCAGCTTGCCAAAACCTTGCATAAACTCCAACTTTTTCCTTTTAAACTAGTACTTTAGGTTACTTAAAATATTAAAACGAATTAAATTTCATTTACCCTTTGTTACCACTCAAGTGCATAACCATTTCAACCAATCATGTTTCATGCTAACCATCACAATTCAAGCATCATATCATAACAGAACATGCTTTCATAGATTGAAATAATAATAATAACACAAAAAGTATCATGCATAGGACTCGAACCCAAGTCCTATCACACAATTAAAGTACTCTCAACCATTTGAGCTAGTACTTTACCACGTCATACCAACCATCATTTAATGTCATAATTATTACCCCTCCCGTATTTATTAATTAATTATTTATTTAATTAATTAAATTCTACGGGTCTTACAGTTCACAGTAGTGACCTCATTTCCTTTCACTGTCGCTATATGTAACTCTTAAAACTACTCTCGAAGCTGTTGTGTTTGTGGGGTTAAGCGTCAAGGTCCCTTGCTAGCTTATTTCTAGGTAAAGGAAGCTAGGGTCACTAAGTTTAAATTGATTCTTTACCATTTTTAGGCTTATTTCGTGTTTCTGATGTATGTATGGTGTATGTGATGTCTTGAATGAAATATGTGTTTTGCTTCGATGGAATATTGTTGTTGGCCTGCGTGAAACAGTGGAGGGTTCTGGTTTTCTCGCCCAAGCGAGTGTATCTCGCCTAGGCGAGATCTGCAGCAACTCGCCCATATTGGTTGCGCGAGCTGTCGCTCAAGCGACAGGCTCCTGTTTTGAGTGAGAGTCTATCTCGCTCAGGTGAGGAGGTCTCGCCTAAGCGAGAGAACGCGTAAGCCACTATTCCACTCTGCTCGAGCTCTCGCCTAGGTGAAGGGAGCTCGCCTAAGCGAGAGAGACCCTCTCGCCTGAGCGAGACCTTTCAGCCTGAGCGAGGAGTTGGGCGAGGATGCTTTGCTATTTGTTGTTTCTCTTTTCTTGGATGGTTGGCACTTGCTTGATTTGAATTGTTATGTTAAAAGCATGAGAAGAATGATTATGCATGAGTGATATGGTTCATGGGTTGTGAATGATAGGTTTGGTATGATCTTGTCATGTGACTTGAATGAGATGGTTGGTTATCAAAGTGGCATGGTTATGGCATGATAAAGGATTTGATGTGATTATTGGAAATCTGAGTTGTATGTGGTTAGGACGTAATTCCATGAGCCTCGAGGTGAGACTTCATGGTGGTGCCTCAATTAGTCGAAACGTAATTCCATGGCCCTTATTAGTGGGAGTTCATGGTGGTGCCCCATCTATATAATTTAGTAAGGATTCAAGGTAAGGTTGCATCCTAACGTTCTAAGGAGCCAGTTAGTCTCACATAGAGCGGACTGACTCCTGTGGTGAGAGTAGTAGGAGGCTCGAAACCCATTAAGGGCTAACCTTGTGTGTGGGGGTTGAGACATTGTAACACTTAGCTCGGGGGTGAGCAGCTTGATAGAGTAGGGAATCCACCACAAGTGAAAGCATCCGCTAAATCCAACTAAATTATACGTATCTAGATGAGTCGTGTCTGAGTCTTAGTGTATTGTTTGTAAGTCATAACATGATGGGTTGACATATGTATCTTGAACTATGAAATTGTATGTAACTGCATGATAAACTATTTTTTGGCTCTAGCTTACCCTTCTGTTGTTTGTTGTATGTCCTGTATGTGTGATTTTCTCTTTTTGCGATGATCATCAATTTATTGATGTGAGCAAATGCGAGAAACATTCGTGGTCAATAGGGAAGTGATGGTTCCGCTGCGTAGCCTACCTGGGCTGGATTCTACTATTTTGGGCTTTATTATAGGGCTATGGCCCATGTATTGGCTTGTCCTTTAAATTTCAATTTGATAACTATTGAACTTTGTATCTTGTTTTGTTTTGGCATCGTCGTCTGCCTTGAATATTGTAAGGAGTAGTGTTTATGCTCAAAGACCGTGCTACTATGTTATCTTATGTAACGTTTTCTTTAATTAGGATTATTGATTAAATGGGACGTTACAAGCACCACTTCTAACATCGGGTACCTGGAATAAAAAAAACTTATAACTTATTCAAATATATTTGGTCCTCCTACAAAATATAAAATATCATAAACATGCCTATGAAGTGTGGTTAGATCAGAATGAGTTGATTGTTTGTAAATATTCAAACTTAGTTTTTCATGTCTATATAAACGTATGACTGAAAAGTTTTAAATTAAGAAGAAAAGTAGTCCCTACCTTCTCCACCTAAGCATCTTTGTACTCCACAATGTATGGGTTATTCAACTTTGCAATCAAGTTCATCTATTACAAAGGAACTAAGTCACTTTTATGTTGGTAGAAAGAAAACAATCATTTGAAATCAGCTTCACCCAACCTCTTAGGATTGGATTAAAAAGCATGAGATCATTATTAAAAATATCCACTTATATCTATTAAAATGGCATTTGGCTCAAAAATGAAAATGACATGGCATGTGGTGTTCACAACACTTTGTGAGCATAATAACATTCATAAAACAAACATCATTTTTTTGTAAGTTTGATCAACCATTAGACAACAATAATGAGTATCATATATCCTACCAGATTTCAAAAATAAAAATTAATTCAATTTGAGTTTACTATAGTAAATTTCTTTGTTTTTGCAATGAAGATTCAATTTCATGATTTAACTAAATATCCAGGCAACACGTTTATTTGCGGTATCAAAGAGGCATAAGCAGCAATGTCATATTCCTAAATCATTATTGGAATGAAACATAAAATATTGAAAAGGGCAAACAAATAGTTAAGTTGGCCTAATTCATGCAAAGAAAATAAAATAGATTAAAACAAAAGTTAAATAAGTAATTGCATTATGGACACCTAGGATTCCTCAGGTGGAAGGATTTGTTACACCAACCTCTTAGTGTGCAGTACCTGAATGAAAAGGCTGGATTTTCATCGCCAACAATTAAAGACCAACATCAAAAATAGGAAAAATTAAAAACTTTTTCAAACTTTCTTGCTATGGTTGTCCATCATTTAATTGAAAAAATCAATATCCAAGTTTCATAGTTGTTATGGTTTCATCAGCATTCCACAACATATAAATGCCCAATTTTACATGTTCTCATCACAGCAGAATAAGATATACAAAAAAAAAAACTTTAATATAAAAAGGTTTTACTTCAGTTCAAACTACATGATTAACAATAAAAACACTTTAGAAAATAACAAATTATTGGCTCTCATCTACAAATAAATATCCGCTCGCATAATAAATCAGAATAGCGTATACTGCATATAAAGTAGAATGTCACTGACCTAAAACAAAACACAATACAAGCATGAATACAATTACAGAAACCAATACAACTAAAATAAAAGTTATAGCTGTTATCAGAAATTGGTAAGATTTGTCGGTCGCGGTGATTCAGAAACATGGACCAATGTAAAAATCATCATATCTCTTTGCTTACTGATCTTATCAAATAAAGATAAGAAGGGAAAGGCTAAAAGGTGGATCATAAAATTAAACCATAAGAACATCGATTACTATTTTAATTTCAATTGAAGAAGGGTTATTCGCTCAATGAAAGAAAGATTAAAAATATGTTTTGCTTGAGTATCAAATTAGAGCACACTCGTTTTGAAGGCCAAGCTGCGAATGGCCAAATACCTAGCGAACCTGGAGATTTCGACGATGCTGAGAACGAGGTCAAACAACGACGCATCTCGTAGTAGAGAGACTGGACGGAGCTAAGCCAATCGAAGATAAAGACCACATGGCGAGAGATGATGTGTGTGTGACGGAGGAGGCCGACGAAGAGCGCCATGACGGTGTTAGTGATCTCCTCGACACGCGAGATGTGGACATGGATGAGGTGGAGGTCGAGGTTAGTGACAAGGGTGGTGTCAATGGTGTCAACATCGAAGTCGAGGTGTAGGATGAGGTGGTGGGATGGCGATTAGTAACGCTCTACGACACGGGGAGGTAGGCGAAGGAGTTGAGAACGACCGCGGCAGCACACTCAACCTTGCCTTTGGATACACAATGCTCTCAATATCAATGGGGTTCTCAGAACCCTAAAATTCAAAATAGAGAAAAACTGATTTGTATCTTTTTAAGTCAGTAATAGAAAAATAAGAATGAGAGAATGAAAAGCAAAAGAAAAAACGATATATTTATTATATGTATAGTATATAGCGTTTGGAAATTCCATATTTTGAATACAAAATATGGCAGTTAAAATTGTCATAATATAAAGAAAATTATGGCAGTTTTTTAGAACTGCCATATTAAAACCGCCATTATTAGCATGATTTTTTGTAGTGCATCAAAATGTGAGAACCTTGCAAAATGTGGTGCATACTTGGGGATTTTAATGTAGTCAGAAAACTGAATGAGAGGAAAGGTTTACGCATAGGGAGTAGTAGTAAAAGAGAAATGAAAATGATTAGTGACTTCATGAAGAAAATTGAAATGTTAGACGTGCTAATAATTGGTAGAAAGCATACATGGTACATGCCAAATGGTATAGAAAAAAGTAGGCTAGATAGAATCTTAGTATCCCATGAGTGGTTGGAGAAATGGTGTGGCTGCAAACAACATATTCATGATAGACAACTATCAGACCATTGTGCTTTAATGTTAAAAACTACAATAGTTGACTAAGGAGCAATGATTTGTCAAATACTCTGGTTGCCATTTGTTGGTGTTACTTCAGCATGGTTAATGTTCTCAACCACATTTGCATTTTTATCTAGTGAAAGACAAAATAATACACTTGGGCTCTTGAATGGCTAAGAGGTCTCTTTATGACGTCTGAGGGTGGTCCACAAGTCATTGTTACTAACAAGAATTTGGCTTTAATGAATGTTATTAGCATTGTCTTCCCTAAATATTATCATCTTCTGTGTTGTTTCCACATTCAGAAAAATGTCTAGGCAAAATGCAAAATGTTAGTGAATTCTATTGATGCATGGGATGTTGTGCTGCAAGCATGGGAAAATGTAATGGATTATGAAGATGAGTGTAAGTTTACCGATTGTGTTAATCGCCTTCAGCTTGTTTGTTAGTCGTGGCCTTTATTCTTCAAATATCTTAATGACTTATGGATCATTCCTTATAAGAAATACTTTGTGAAGGCCTGGACAAACAGAGTTTTGCATTTAGGAAATAAAACATCAAGTGGGTATGTTTGCATCTTATATATTCATTATTTAATTCATTTATGGTTTATGTGATGTACTATAAAATTTGTATTAGAGTTGAGTCTGCTCATTAAAGCCTAAAGAAAGTTCTTGGAAGTAGTATGGATGACCTATGCTCGTGTTGGGATGGAATTCACTACGTCATTATTCTGCAACATAACGAAATAAAGTCGTCTTTCAAAAGAAGTCTTAACCTCATGAGTGATTCTTACAAGACATTGAGTTATAAAAGGTTGGTGGGATATGTATCTAGATATGCCTTAGAACTCCTTGCTCCGAAGTTAAAAAGAGTTAAGAAAATAGGATTTGATACTAGTCATTGTGGTTGCGTACTGAGAAAGACATATAGTCTTCCATGTGCTTGTGAATTAGCACGATATGACTCTGGGATGATTCCTTTGAAAAAAATTCATATAATGTTGACTAGGTTGACCATCTCAAATGTTTCCTCTTCATAACTGCAAGGGCAATTATCTATTCAAAGAGAATTTGACCTAGTGCTCAATCGTTTCAAAGACGTTGATATTACAAGAAAAGTGACCATTAAATAAAAATTACTTGACATAGTTTGCCCTTCGATGACATTGATGTTGCCGCCAGCGAATAAAATTAAAACGAAGGGTGCACCTAAAAGTCATTGATCTCAAAAGTCAACAAAACGAGATCCCTTTCATATCGAGCATGTTGACGCCTTCATTGAGAATTCATGACACATTTGCTACAAAGAAAGAAAATAAATTGAAGGCAAAATGTGTAATGCAAGAAATGAGAAGACCCATGTTAGAACAGTTCCATCCGATTTGTCAATCTTACATTGAGGATGTTGTGGATGTAGTTGCTGATGGACATTATAGGTATAGATGCATTGCTGCATTTTTTTGGAACGAGTGAGGAGTCATGGCCCTTGATTAGACATGATTTGTACAAAGAACTTAGTTAGTGGCGTGATGAATACACAACATTAGTTAGAAGCCATGATCGACTTGAAGAACTAAGAAAGTCTTTGCTAGTCCATTCACTATCAAGGGTATAAATTCTATACACTACTATTGACACTTATTTAATAATTATTTTTTATGAAATTATTTTTTTATTATTTCATTAATTATAAACAGGCTAATTGGGACAAGTGGATGACTATACCAGACATGGGGTGTGCGATTGCTAATCGATATAACGTAATCCTAGTATGTTTGTCATCGGTTAAGAAATCGAAGATATTCCCACTTTGTACATCCCCACCTAGTACGCAAAGTCAACATTGACTAATTTGTATCGAACATATTCATGGTTCTCATTTTGTGCAGGTAAAGTTCTTTATTAATTTATAGCATTTATTTTCTTTATTGACTAATTACATGTTCACAGGTTTGACTACAAGAAGGTTGTCGATTACCGATGGTGGATATGATATCATCCAACAATTGTTACCCCTAAGGCAAAGGTGTGGGCATCATTTTATACAAATAGGATGCAGACATTTGTACAATTGATAGATATGAATCGTACTTATGTAGATCTTATGGATGACTGATATTTGTTTTTTGTATTAATTTTTTTAGTGGTGTAGTTTATTTTAGGATATTTAATATTGTAATGTACTGGAAAAAAACTTTTGTAATTATTTAACTTATACATAAAATGGTAACTCCTCTAGTCAAGGGACGGATGTATTTTGGCCTTATTGCTAATAAAGTAGATGTTGTTAATTTCTAATCATAGATGGAATTAATTAATATAGAATCCAACAAAAAAGAAATATGCATATAATATCACACTTCAACACATTTAAGGTCCAACATCAAATACAAATATAAGGTAAAACTACTATCTAAATGTGGATGGTCGTCATCCTCGACCACTACGACCTCTTTTGCTCTCTTCTTCTTGTGTGACATCATAAGCTATCTGTAATAACTCATGCGTCCGATCCCAAACAACTATGCCCTTAATAACATCTCTACAATTTATCATCCTTTGGATGCCGCTAACAATGTGTTTCATGACACCCTGCAACAACACCACATTAATGTAAATTATTTAAGTAATTAATAATGTCAACAAATAAATTGCTAACAGACCAATAAACTCTGATGTCCTCCACACTGGCATGTCATTTGGTAGATTTCAACGAAGTCAAGGCATAACCACAAAACTAGGTCGCTCGTCGTCAACACCACGTATAAGATAAGGATGAAAGACTCTCCTAAACTACTGTAAATATCCATCAACACATGAAAATGGAGCTGATGCGAGCATCACATGAACTATGACATACTGGTCGTAGTGTCTCCATCGATCATCAATAATAGAAAAGTTGACCATAGGAAGTGCATTTGGCGATCGTGGAATAGGCTGCATAAACCCATATTGTTGTAGCACACGTTCCAGCATATGATAGTGAACCATGCTACCAAGCTTGATGAAGCCAGAAAACATGGAAGCTACGATATGGGGTTGAGCAGTTCTATGTGATCCATATGGGGACCATATCACCCCATCATATGTTACAACATCTAACTAGGCTCTAATATCATGTAGAATAGAAGTAACTCGTCTAGTGACAAAACGTGTTGCACGAGGTTCAGTCTGACATATGTATCGCATAACTGTTTCCTTCCCAATGCAAGGAAGTGCTCATATATCCAACTCTACATGAAATAACATTTCATTTAACTATTGATATGAAAACGAAAATAAAAGTAAAATATATGTGGTACTTATAAAAGAGGTAGATATCCAGATAATTGCTTTATTGATGCAAAGCTAGCATCTCCTAGCTACTCATAAAGGTAAACAAGAGCAGCAACTCCCCAAGCATATCTATGACATGTAGGGAGATCTCTAAGCAGTTGTAGGTACTACACACAAACGAAAGTGGCAATCTTATCAGCAAATATAGTGCACCCAACAAGGTGCAAAAGATACACTCGCGTAGAAAACTCCCACAGCTAGTTTTCGCAACAGTTGTTATAAAGGTCTCTTAGTCAAATAAGTCTAACCTGCGCACCACGACAATGATTCAACTCATCTGAAGTCATAGCCAAATCCACACCCACAAGTGTCATCAGAGTCTCTATTGAAGTTTCATAATCAAGTGGTTCATTTGGGCAAAACTCTCTAGCGATTGGAAGATGTATTAGCGACCACACATCATCTAAAGAGATAGTCAGGTCACCAATAGGCAGATGAAAACTATTTGTCTCAGGCTGCCATCTCCCAACAAAACCCAAGATCAACCCAGTATCAGGGTAATCATACAAAACATCGCACAAATGCAACAAGCTAGAATTCAACACAAAAGGCTCAATAGAGACGTGGGATCGTCCAAATCTTTTAACTTTTTTAGAATGATAAACCAATTTCATAATTGATCCTAAGAAAAAAACCAAAAAATAATAAAACAACAAATGAACCATAAAAAAACCATTTTTAAATTTTTTTGACTAACCTAACCCTCCCATATGACATGTGCTACATGATCAACATAACGAGTCAATAAGGAAGTATCAAATGGACCACCAGGAAATCCTGCTCCATCATTCTCAATCCCCTACTCCTACTCCTGCTCCTAAGCTACATCAACATCCTCATGTTCAATAACATCCTCATCATGATGACATGATGGTGGGTTTTGGTCAGGTAAAGCGAGTATAGCATGCTGACCCTTCCTACGAGCTGAAGTTGTTGGTCTCTTTCGTGTAGCACCATGTGCAAAACTCTCGGGTACATCATGTGCAAAAGAAGAACCACCACGTCTTGTCAAACTACCTTGTGTCCTAGGCATATCTATAAAATTAAAAATCAAAATTTATCTCATTTTATGTTTAATCCATCACAAATAAATAAAGTGTTAGGAGAAATCACCAACAAATAAAGTGTTAAGAGAAAACAAGGATGGTTATTTGAAACTATGCAAATACTCCACCCAACAGAAAGTTGAAACAATGCATTTTAAACTCCACAAACCATCAATTGAAAAAAAAAGGAACTGGATGTCGACATCCGTAATTCAAATGCCTCAACCAGATGTCGACATCCGTAATGTTGTAGTTCAAAATCCACATCTGTAATCACATATTCAAGATGCGTGAACCAGATGTCGACATCCGCAAATCCAATTCTTGAACCGGATGTCAACATCCGTAATGGCCTTTTTTCTGAATTCCACATTTGTGTCGCACAAAAGGGGGCTAGGTTAAATTTAAAACTAGGGGTGCAGGGATGGGCTGATGTATAAAGTACAAGAGAGAGAAATTTTACCATTTACTTATTTACTTTTACTGTGGAAGCCAAAGTAGGAATTAAAAAACTTTTTGAGTGTACAGAATAAACCATTTGGGGTGTAGGGAGAAGCCCCCTTTACTTGTGTAGTTTTTTGTTTTTCCAAAAGAAAAATATTTTACAATAGTATAAACTAATTATGTTAAGAGCATATTCTATAATTATCGTCTCTATGCATTAAAATATCATCTATTATTATTTGATATTTACTATATTTATAACGTACAGAACACATAAAAAATATGAATTTTTTATTTTATTTTTTAACATTTAGGGTGTGTTCTTTTTGTAAGAATTGATATGAGGGAGTGGAAGTCAATGATTTTGGGTGGATCTGAGGGTGATGTTTGTATTGTTTCTTTGAAGGGATTTGGAGGTAAGGATTGAGTGAATTTGAGAGTAAAGTTTGTAAAAGTTTATGAGAGATTTAATTGATGTGATTAATTAAAAATAAAAATTAATAGATGAAAAAATAAGATTATCAAATTGTTCTTAATGTTAAAAGAAATATAAAATAATATTTATGAGTTATAATTATTTTCAAAATTTGTTTTTATGATGAATAAAAATTTTAAAAATAATTATTGATTGAAATAAATAAAGAATATAATATATTTGAAGTTATCATCGTTTCCTGTCACACAAATGTGAATTTCAAAACTTCAAGTTCCAAGGAAAAGGGAATCGGTTAAAAACAACATGCATAAAGTTGGAATCAGATCCAACAAAAATGGAACCAGATCCATTTACTTGTTAAGAGCAGTGGCAGATCTTGACAAAACAATTTGGAGGGATCAAAGTAATATAATTCTTTGATGATTAGATTGGATCATTAGAATAATACTTCAAAAAATGGCTCCTCTAATCGAACAATTGGGTCATTAGATTTGATCATTAGTAGAATGCTCCAAAATATGTGAAAAAAAAATTATCATGTTTTCATCTTCACTAATAGCTTTGATTTTGAATATATTATTTTATCCTTCATTAATATACCTAGTTTTTATTAAAAAAATTAGGTTTAATTATGCCTTTGGTCCCCATTTCGGAGTCAAAATCTCAAAATGGTACCCAAATTTTTAAGTCTCAAAATGGTCCCTTTTTTTGTTGAAACGTCTCACGTTTGCCCTTTCCATTAAGTTAAGGTTGACACCGTTAGAGGGAGTGTCACGTGTCAATTCCTCGTTTTTTTGAATTTTTTATTAATTTTTTTTTATTAATTTTTTTTTCAATTTTTTTAAAAAAATCAAAAAATTGCCACGTGGCAGTGACAGAGTGATGTTGACTTTCTATATAAATGTACACAAATATTTCCATCAAAATTGATATTTCAAGTAAATATTTTTAACCAAATTAAGTTCATTTAATTCATATTTTACATTGAACTTTATTTAAAATGGTTTAAAAGTTGTTAATAAAAAATAATGTTAATAGAAAAAAATTCGTAGATTAACTAGTTCATGTTACAATAAAACACATATAAATTTAAAATTTGAAAACAATTTTAAGTAAAGTTGAATATGAAACATAATTTTAAATAAACTTAGCTATGTTAAAAATATATAATAAAAATATCAATTTGAATAAAAATATCAAATTTAATAAAAATATTTGTATTACATTTATATAAAATTAAATTTTGTTTCAATTTGAAGAGGGACAAAATTGCTCATTTTTACAAAAATTGGGACTAAATTGAGACAAATTAAAATAAAGGGATCAAATTGAGACTAAGAAAATGACACCTGGCATAATATTGACATGTGTCACTGTCACTGCCACGTGACATGATAACATTTTGACACGTGGCAATTTTTTGATTTTTTTAAAAAAATGACACCTGGCATAGTATTGACACTGTCACTGTCATTGCCACGTGACATGATAACATCTTGACACGTGACAATTTTTTGATTCTTTTAAAAAAATTCAAAAAAAATTAAAAATAAAAAAAATTCAAAAAAAAATTTAAAAAATCGAGGAACTGACACGTGACACTCCCTTTAACGGCATCAACGTTGACTTAACGGAAAGGGCAAACGTGAGACATTTCAACAAAAAAAGGGACTATTTTAAGACTTTTAAAAATTTGGGTACCATTTTGAGATTTTGACTCCAAAATGGGGACCAAAGGCATAATTAAACCAAAAAATTAATATTAAAAAATAATTTATCATAATCTAATAAAAAACTGAGAGATGCATTTATTAAAAGAAAAATATATTATATTCAAGTCACAATTAAAAATTAATTATGAAAAAATATATAATACATTATTTTTTCTTCTATATTCATAAAAAGTGAATATACAAAATTTCATGAGATAAAAAAAAATGATGTTAATAACTATTAAATTAATATTTCATATCAAGTGAGACAAGAAAAAGTTACTTTTTTTTTTACTTAGATAAAGGAAGAAAACAAATGACAAATGGGAGAAAAAATAATCTAACTTCTTTTTTTCTTCCAAGAAAAAAACATATGGGAGTGAGAGATTAGTACAATATATAAAATATCTTAATAAATATTTGTTTTAATTATTTTTTTATATCAAGTTGGTCCTCTAATTTTTTTAATCTCAATTTAATCTTGATTTTTTAGTTACAATATGATATTTTTGGACGAAAACATAAACAAAAAAAATACATTAAATGGTTTGTTTTACAAAAAAAATAAAAAGACACACAATTTAATTTTTATTAATTTCTAAAATATACCACTTTTAATTTAAAACTTTCAACAAAATTTTAAAATTTCAAAAACATATACATAATTTAAAAAAAATAAAAAATATTTAGGGGACCATGGCCCTCCCAGTCCCTCGGATAATCCACCATAGGTTAAGAGTGTTGCTCTAAACCTTATTTGAGACTATTTCAGTAAAATGACTGAAATCGCTCACATTTCTTCGTGAAAGCGGGATACCATAATGTCTTCAATCTCGCATATCTACTCTTTGCATCAGTTTCCATTAAGTACAAACGAACACAAAAAATATCTCAAATCACATCTTCCTATTACTTGTGAATAGTAATCCAAAAGGACAGTCTTAATTTTATTCTAATATACAATATACAGTCTAGATAAACTACAAAATTAAAAAAAAAAAAACAATTAATTTCGTGATGGTCTTGGTCACAGTGTTAGGAGCGTGGGATTATATTTTTCATATTGAACTAAATTAAAGACTCAAGAAAAGAAATTGTGCTGAATTCATTTAAATTTTATTATTTATCATTTGAACATGACTCATAATATACGTAGCAAGTAATTGGAATTAAGATTTCTAAACTGATTTAGCAACTTAGATATAGAAGTAGCTGTGAATGAGTTTATTCATAGTTTTTTAATCTCGTGAAAATTATTTATATTTAAAATAAGTTACTTGGAGAAAGTTTTATTTAAGTTGAGAATATCTTCAATATATTTTACAACCTTTTTAATCTACACAAACACAAAAAAAGTTTTTATGTCTAGTATTTATGACCTTTGACGTCAGACTAAACTCTAACAATTTGGATACGTCAAATAGATGTTGGTGATTAAAACAAACATTCAAGAACATTAGTTAGGTAAGGATCTAACATCCCTTAGTGATGGATGCCACAATACATAGACGTCCAATTAGCTCCATTTCAAATTAAAATTGAGCAACATTTGACATTTGTTAGTACATTAATAAACATCAAATTATGCCTTTTTTGTTTGTATTTACAATTTACCCAAACTTCAAAAATAAAATATATTGTAGCACAACTAATAAAATTTACTAGCGCAGATTATATATCAAAGTTAAAGTTATTAAAACAAAATGTAACTATTAACACTAAACTATCAAAACTAAAACAATTAAGATAAAACTAAAACTTTCATAATCAAAATCTAGGAGGCCATCGTCAAACCACAATTAGATGTCTGTTTCGTTAGGAGCTGGCGTCAAACTTGTCATAATTACAAAAATTCCACCAATTATTTTTTACATTGGTTTTTTCTTATACAAATGTTGGTTTGGAGATTTTATAGTCCCTTTTTATGTTTGCGCTATAAGATAAGTTTTTGGTAAAAACTTTAAGTCCTTCTAAGTAGTGATACCATATCTTAAAAGTTAAACAAAAAATATCACATACATTAGAAATAAGAGTTTAATATCTTTTATGTATTACTCACTAACACAAAAATAATCATTTATGTCACCTAATTTATGTCTAATGGTGAAGAAGTTCACATAAAAAAATAAGGTGGTATTTTTGTAAATCAATGAAACTAATTTTCATCGGACGTCTTATTGTCCGACGTAAATTTTTTTTATAAATTAGGACCATGGTTCCTTCCTCATTTATTATTGTGCGAAAATAACGAAAATGTATGAGTTAGGGTTTGACATCTAACGATGAAATGGTGGTGGTTGGGTATTCATTTTTACATCTTCATTGGTTTTGTTAATATTTGCGTTTTCATTTTTGATTGTGACAATTTATTGGAGAGCTTATTCACATAATTGCATCAATGTCTCTTTGTTTTGTTTGAGTGTTTATTTATAAAAAAACATTGTAGTGGTAAAAAGGTGTGTTTTTTGACATAGGGGTTAAATTGGTTTTACAAAAAAATTTAGCTTATTTTGATCTTTTCAAAATCAATTTTTAAAAAAAGTTAAAATACTTTTTTGTCTCAATTTTCATCAACTTTTATAAAATCAGTTATAATTTTGTTTATGTGATCAAATAAATCCTAATTTTCTTAAATTTTATTCAATTTATTCTATTTTTGCTAACACCGTTTAAATCATTAATAATCATGAACAGTGATTGTCACATGTCACTTTGTGATTTTTTATTTTTTATTTTTTTATAATTTTTTTAAATGTCCACAAATCAACCCAACAACGTGCCACGTGTCAGAGTCAATGTTTTATATTCAATTTGGTTCATATATTCGTTATGTTTGTTCAATTTAGCCCTAATTTTTTTTTAGCATGAACCAATTTTGTTCCTCTCCAAATTGAGACCAAATTTAATTTTTATCTTAAAATTCAAATTTTTATTAAATATATTAAAATTCACATCATATTAACTTTTATATAAAAATTAAATTTGATCTCAATTTCGAGAGGGACAAAATTACTCAATTTTAAACAAAATTGGAACTAAATTGAACAAAAATAACAAATATAAGGACTAAGTTGAATATAAAACATTGACTCTAACATGTGGCACGCTACTAGGTTGACAAATGGACATTTAAAAAAATTAAAATAAAATTTAAAGAATTTCAAAAAATTAAAAATTTTAAAAAATATTTAAAAAAAATCACGAAGTGATACGTGACATTCATTTTTCATGACCGTTAATGATTTAAACAGTGTTAGTAAAAAATGACCAAATTGAATAAAATTGACGAAAATCGGGACCTATTTGAGCACCAAAACAAAACTAGGACTAATTTGACAAAACTTGACAAAAATTGTGACCAAAAAGGTATTTTAACCTTAAAAGAAAAGCCTGTTAACACAAACTGATCGGATGCTTAAGTGTTGGACTGCTTATACCATGACAAAAATAAAGAGAAGAAAATATAGAACTCATACACAAGAGGTTTATACTAGTTCGATTCCTTAGAATCTACATCCAGTTTTCCATAGCAAACGTAGCTAGAGAATTTTTTCACTATGTCTCAAGATTTACAAGATTAACAAAGCCCTTAAAAAAATTTTAACTCTAAGACACAGGACAAGAAAAATTCTTATGCAAGACTACACACACTTACACTAAACACAATCACACACTAAGTGATTTTTAGATAACACATACAAACACTAAAAATTAGTAATCATATTGAATGCACTTGATTAATCAAATTTTCCCTTCATCTTGCAAAGCCAAGACCAATGTGATACTTCAATCTTGATGAATCTTGATAAACTCCAGTGGTTTCCTTCAATGTGCTCCAAGAATATGGTATTATTCATATTTATATTCAATTAATTTATTTATTTGTATCTGTATATACACACATTCAAATAAAATCCATAAATATAAATTTATTTTATCCTTAATTTTGAGTATAGAAGGATAGGTAAAAAAATTATTCTATATTTAGAATATTAAGATGTGTGAAATAATAATAGATGTATTTCTATCTTCAAAAAGAAAACCATTTAAGGATATTTCTCATATTCTAAAAACAATAATTCATATCCTAATTTTAAAAATAATCATACTAATATAACTTGGCTCCTTTCAAATAAATGATGGAGATGTGACAATGAGGACGGACAAGGATCCACTTGAAGAACTTTGAGAACCTATGACAAGGTCTAGAGCAAGGAAAGCAAAAGAAGCTCTACAACAAGTGTTGTCCATATTATTCGAATACAAGCCCAAGTTTGAAGGAGAAAAGACCAAGGTTGTGAATTGCATCATGGCCCAAATGAAGAAGAACTAATATATACCAATTTGCTACAGTTTCTTTAAGTTATTAGTTTGTTTAAATAAGGGCCCAATATTTTGTAAAATTGGCTTACCAAATTATGTTTCGAGTTAACCAATTAATGGCCTTTAGTTTTGTTTTATTTTCAAGTTGTAATAAGAGCCCATTACACAACTTAAGAACCAGCCTTTGGAAGACCAAGATGAGCTTTGCTGAATACTTTTGGATGACTTTTGGCTGCCACAATTTCAGTTACAATCAGCCATTAAATAGTGGACCATTATTAGCTTGAGTGGATTATTATTAGCTCTATTGGGATATAATGACATTTAATGGGTCTTTTGTAATTCTGATGGTTAAAGCTCCTATATAAGCTGAACCATTTTTATCAATAAAATCAAGTTGAGTTTTGTTCAGAAATTATCCTTTCTATCAAATAGTGAGAGTGATTCTCCTAGTTCTTAAGTGATTTAAGAACCCTTGGCTGTATCAAAGGACTTTTCCATCCTTTCTGTGTTGCCTCCTTTGGAAAGAGTGATTTTTTCCTTTCACTTTTATATTCACCTCTTATTTCCTTCTTCTTCATACAATTTTCAGAAAGAAAAACCAATTCTACCCAAAATTATCATGTGGTCATAACTGGTTCTAACCCTAAAGATCCTAAGTCAACCCTTGTGCAATGAGATTCACATAATTTTCTATTCAGAGCTTCAGCTTAAGGGTTTGAACGTCAAATTGGTAGCATACTTCCTTTTTTTCTTAATTTACCAATTCATTACCTTATTAATCGTATTATTTATGATTGTGTTGAATCATTGCAAAAGTTAGGCCTTGCGAAAATTTAAAAAAAAAAGTTACTACAATTCGTAATTATATTGAAAGTGATAAAAAAAATTGGGCCAAATGATTCATGCTTCTAAGAAATTTGTTATAAGGTAATATATTGGTGTTCTTGAAGGATTGTTGTTGATTTCTTCTTTTTTTTACCTATTTTTTCTTAGCCTTTTTCTTTGTTAACCTTTCTTTGTCTACCTATAAGCATTTTTGTGCACATATTGGAGAATTGTTCTTTGTTGTGGCCATAATCTCTTGTTGCCTAAGAACTCAAGGAGAATTTGAGTGGTAAAAGGCAAGAGTGTTTAATTATAGTAAAAGCCAATCTGTGAGTGCAAACACTTGAGTGGGTGAGAAAATTTTCAAACACCTTATATATAGTGAGAATGAAGGGAGAATAGAAGGAGTAAGGTTGAATGAGCCACCTTTCAAGGGGAGGAGTGATCTTGAAGCTTACTTGGAGTGGGAGCTTAAAATTGAGCATGTATTTTCTTACAATAGTTATAGTGAGGAGCAAAAGGTAAGGCTTGCAGCAGCTGAATTTTCTGATTATGCTTTAATTTGGTGGAACAAGTTGCAAAGAGAAAGAATTAGAGATGAGGAGCATTTGGTGGATACTTGGGCCGAGATGAAAAGGGTCATGAGGAAATGGTATATACCTCCTAACTTCCACAGGGACTTAAAATTGAAACTACAATGACTTTCTCAAGGAAGCAATCGAGTGGAGGAGTATTATAAGGAGATGGAAATTCTTATCACCACAGCCAAAATTGGAGAAGATCCTAAGAACTATGGAACATTTCCTTAATGGATTAAATCATGATATTAGAGATGTTATTGAGTTGCAGGAGTTTGTGGAGATGGAGGATTTTTTACATAAGGCCAAACAGGTAGAACAACAAATTAAAAGAAAGAGTACAACAAGAAAGAGTTCTACCGATTTCAATTCTTCAAACTGGAGGGATAAAGTAAAGAAAGAAGGTGTTGCCTCCTCTAGCAATTCAGTGCTTTCTAACGAAGGAAAAATACTTCAAAAGACCGTAGCAGTATGACATCAAAGCCATTCATGATGGGTTCACTAACAAAATTTATTTCATGAATCAAGATAAAAAAGTGGTTTTCAAACCTTTATCTCCTACAGAGGTGTGTGAGGATTAAATAAAAATGAGAGAAAAGTTAGCAAATGAAAGAAAGAGTGAAACACTTGAAAGGAAAAAGAAAAAAGAGTGAAACACTTGAGAGTAAAATGAGAGAAAATGAAACACTTTAGAGTAAGCAACTTTATTTAGCAAGAGAAAGGGACGTAAGGAGCAGCCCCTCTACTTATTGTTTTATCAAAATCAAATTTTAAATGCTAACCAATTTGGCAAATTTGGCAAATTTGAATTGCCCTCTAGTATTGAGTCTCTTTTGCAGGACTATAAATATGTGTTTCCAGCAAGTGTCCCTAATGGTTTGCCACCTTTGAGAGGAATTGAGCATCACATTGATCTCATTCCGGGAGCTTCTTTGCCCTATAGACCAGCTTATAGGAGCAACCCATAAGAGACCAAAGAGATTGAAAAACAAGTTATTGAACTCATGAGTAAAGGATGGATGAGGGATAGCATGAGTCTATGTGTTGTACCTGTGATTTTGGTGCCCAAGAAGGATGGATCATGGAGGATGTATTCTGATTGTAGAGTCATAAACTACATCACCATCAAGTATAGGCATCCAATTCCCAGGTTAGATGATCTTCATGATGAACTTTATGGTGCATGTGTGTTTTCTAAAATTGATCTTAAAAGTGTCTATAATCATATTAGGATTAGAGAAGATGATGAATGGAAAACTGCCTTTAAAACTAAATATGGATTGTATGAGTGGTTGGTTGTGCCTTTTGGTTTGACAAATGCACCCAGTATTTTTATGAGATTAATGAACCATGTTTTAAGAGAGTTTATTGGTAAATTTGTTGTGGTGTACTTTGATGATATTCTGATCTATAGTACCGGTCTTGAGTTGCCTGTGGAGCATTTGCAATCTGTTTTGAATGTGCTTAGAAAAGAAAAATTGTATGCCAATTTGGAAAAATGCATTTTTTACTCTGATCATGTGGTATTTTTGGGTTTTGTTGTGAGTGCTAAAGGTGTACAAGTTGATGAGGAAAAGGTCAAGGCCATCCAAGAATGGTCTTCACCTAAAACCATGAGTGAGGTAAGGGGTTTTCATGATTTATCAAGTTTCTACATGAGATTTGTTGAGGATTTAAGTAACTTGGCTACACCTCTAAATAAAATTGTTAAAAAGAATGTGGGTTTTAAATGGGAGAGAAACAAGAGGAGGCTTTTTCTACCCTTAAGCATAAGCTAACTAATGTACTTATTCTTATCGTGCCTAATTTTGCAAAATCTTTTGAAATTGAGGGTGATGAATCAAATGTGGGTATTGGGGCTGTTTTGTTGCAAGATGGACATCCAATTGCTTATTTTAGTGAAAAGTTATGTGGGGCTGCCCTTAACTATTCCACTTATGACAAGGAATTTTATGTTTTGGTTAGAGCTTTAAAGACTTTGTAACACTATTTGTTACCCGAAGAATTTGTCATTCACAGTGATCATGAGTCCTTGAAATACTTAAAAAGACAAGGTAAGATTAATAAGAGGCATGCTAAATGGGTAGAGTTTTTGGACCAATTTCCACACATCATCAAGTATAAAAAGGGGAAAGGAAATATAGTGGTCGATGCCCTTTCTAAGAGGCATGCATTGCTTTCTGTGCTTGAAACTAAACTATTTGGTCTTGAATCTTTGAAAGACATGTATAAGGATGATGTGGATTTTGCTGAAATATTTGCTACATGTGAAAAGTTTTCTGAAAATGGTTACTATAGGCATAATGGATTCTTGTTTAATGCAAATAAATTGTGTGTGTCGAAGTGTTCCATTAGAGAGTTTCTAGTGACTGAATCACATAAGGGGGGTTTGATGGGTCATTTTAGGGTTCAAAAGATTTGGACATTTTGCAAGAGCATTTCTTTGACCTCATATGAAACATGATGTGCATAAGTTTTGTGATGAATGCATTGTGTGTAAAAAGGCTAAATCTAAGGTTAAGCTTCATGGATTATATACTCCTTTGCTTGTTCCTAAATATCCTTGGATTAACATTTCTATGGACTTTGTTATGAGGCTGCCTAAAACATAGAATGGAAAGGATTATGTGTTTGTAATTGTTGACAAGTTTTCTAAAATGACACACTCCATAACTTGCAAGAAGGTGGATGATGCTTGTCATGTGGCTGACTTATTTTTCAAGGAAATAGTGAGACTTCATGGACTATGAAGGAGCATTGTGAGTGATACACTACAAAAAAAACTGAAATTACCGACGAAATTTTACCGACAGATATATTATTGTCGATAAATTTGAATTACCGAAGGATTTTATAGACGGATTCTCAAATTTTAATTATCGACGGTAATGCAAATTTTCTTTAACAACGGATTTTTCTGTCAGTAAAAGAAACGGGAAATTTTTCGCCCAAATTTGAATTACCGACAGATTTATCGACGGAAAAATTTGTCAGTAAAAGAAGCGGAAAATTTCCCGCCCAAATTTGAATTATCGACGGATTTTTCTGTCGGTAAATCTGTCGATACTTACATAACTTAAAATCCGTCGGTAAAATCCGTCGATAATTTAATTTTTTTGATCGACGAATTTACCGACGGATTTATCCGTCGGTAAAAGAAGCGGGAATTTTCCCGCCCAAATCTCACCTTATAAGAAGACGGGAAGAAGAAGAAAAGAAGAAAAAGAAGGAGAAGAAGGAGAAGAAGAAGAAGACGAGAAGAAGGAGAAGAAGAAGAGAAAGAAGGAGAAGAAGAAAAAGAAGGAGAAAGAGAAGAAGAAGGAGAAGGAGAAGGAGAAAAAGGAGAAGAAGAAGAAGAAGAAGAAGAGGAAGAAGGAGAAGAAGAAGAGAAAGAAGGAGAAGGAGAAGAAGAAGAAAGAGGAGGAAGAAGAAGACAACGGCGGCGGCAGCGGCGGTGACGGTGGCGGCGGTGGCGGTGGCGACGGCGGCGGCGGTGGCGATGATGGTAGCGACGATGAGGGTGGCAGCGACGACAACGACAACGGCGACCACGAAAAAAATAATTAAAAAAGGGAGGAGGAAGAAGATGAACAATGCAACAAATTTACCGACAGATTTTTTGGTAATTACTGACAGATTTTTTGGTCGGTAATTACCGACGGATTTTACCGACAAATTTTTTCATCAATAATTACCGACAGATTTACCGACAGATTTTTTCGTCGATAATTACTGACAGATTTATTGACGGATTTTTCCATCAGTAATTACAGACGAAACATGATTTCCGTCGGTAAAATTTTACCGATAACCATTTTACTGACGGATTTTTGACCGTCGATAATTCGTCGATAATGTTGATTTAGCGACAGATTTTGACCATTACCGACGGATTTTGACCATCGATAATATCGGTTTTTCTTGTACTGATAGGATGCAAAATTCCTTACTCACTTTTGGAGGACCTTATAGGGTAAGATTGGTACTAAATTGTTATTTTCTACTACTTGTGACACACAAACTGATGGTCAAATTGAGGTAGTCAATAGAACATTAGGTACATTACTTAGGACTGTTTTAAAGAAAAATCTTAAGTCCTGGGAAGCATGTTTGCCTCATGTTGAGTTTGCTTATAATAGGGTTGTCCATAGCACAACTTATTATTCACCTTTTGAGATTGTATATGGATTTAACCCTTTAACTCCTCTTGATATGCTGCTTATGCCTAACATTTCCATGTTTAAGCATAAAGAAGCACAGGTTAAAGCTGACTATGTGAAGAAGTTACATGAGCAAGTAAGGGTCAAATTGAAAAGAAAAATGAAAGTTATGCAAGGTGTTGATCTCTTGGCAAGCGTACCAAAAGTCAACTGTAGTATAATGATTTGAAGTAAGAGTGTCGAACCCACGAGGAACGGATTTAGTTAAAATAATTAATTATCTAGATCAACATATATATACAAAGATTTTAATTTGATTTGACATTAACTATTGCGTAAAATTGATACAGTAAAAGCGGAAAAGTTTAGAAAAATACAGTATAAGAAACTGGGATTGAATTTCATCTATCTCCCTTGTCTGTAATCTGGATGAATATAATATATAACATCTGAAAATACCAATATTGATGCACACTCAAAAATCATTTATACTGATCCCTCGCGTATAAAATTCATAAGATTAGTTCCCTGAATATTGATTCCTCACATATTCAACAAACTATCCAGCATTACGGTCGAGTGTTAAAGCAATTGATATATTGAGATCTATTCCTAGCATCACAGTATATCAAGTATCATTGTTCAAATCAGATTTTCAGAAATACTTTCCAGTCAGATCTAAAAATCAAAATCAAAACATCTATTGATTAAATAGAAGTAAGCATTAAGAGCATAACAATAATACCAATACTGAGTAAAACAGAAATGCTATATATAAATATCACCAGATTACATCCAAGTTTGAGTAGACTACATTCAATCCCAAAGGAGAAGATTAGCCACTCATGGTAGCCATCAAATCCTAAGAACTAAGAAGAAGAAGAAGAAGAAATAAGATTTGTGATGCTCCTAGTAGCATCTCTGCAGCACGGACGCGTTCTTCTCCCCAAATTTCCAAGCTCCCCTCAGTTCTGAATCTCCAAAACATATATGCAGCCCGAACTCTCGCTTGGGCTACGGAATCTCGCTTAGGCGAGATAGAGTTCTTCAGGTTGAAGGAAGGTCTCGCTTGGGCAACCACGTTCTTGCTTAGGCGAGAATTGAAAAACTAGGCATGGCTTCTTCACGAAATCTCGCTTAAGCGAGATCAATCTCGCTTGAGCGAGAAAGGCGGCAAGTATCTCGCTTAGGCGAGAAGACTTTAACTTTTGGGTAAGCCTGTCCTAGCTTGAGCGAAACACCTTAGTTCTGAGCGACCTGTAGCAGATTTTCCTCCTTTTCTTCTCTATTTCTTGCTTTCCCCTTCACTCTTCTTGAGTTCTCTTTAATCTTTCCTGAAAAACCCACAAAATAGGATCAAATGATTATTTAATTCAAAACTTGGAAGCATGTGATTGAAACTTAGATTTAGGGAGAATCAATATGAAATGAACACCTATTAAAAGCATAAGTGCCAGATTTTGTTATGAATCTTTACTGAATTTTGGCACTTATCAACTCCCCCCAACCTAGCATCTTGCTTGTCCTCAAGCAAAGTAATAAGATCAACAGTCATTCAAAACTAAAACTCTGAAATTGGTTATTGAGAAATCATTTTCACAGTTCCTTACCAGACAACTTTTGCATTCCAAACCACAGATTCAAAATCAGAAGCAAATGGTGAATCCAATTATCAAACAACAGTAGGATAAGAGTGTAGCCAATTTTTCAGGAAAACTCATTGTAAGAACAAGTGATTCTAACCAAGGAAATTCTCTCTTAAATCTCACAGGCCTGTGTCTCTCTCATTTTCCACTGGATTTCAACAAGTCAAAATTGCTAGTCATTTTCAATTCAACCACAAACACACATTCAGCATGGATCTTAAGGTCTTTTCAAGGTTGTAATGAGGCTAGGCTTTCAAGAATAATGGTTTTTCAAGATCACAAAAGCACAA
>Ga0214543_1005015_pt1 | contig 24755 bp, 18 predicted proteins | sample CNSS2metaG_FD_160094 | JGI IMG/M metagenome (GOLD analysis project Ga0214543, IMG submission 160094) | Root nodule microbial communities from cowpea collected in UCLA plant growth center, Los Angeles, California, USA - CNSS2 | ecosystem: Host-associated > Plants > Roots > Nodule | place: USA... | reverse complement strand
TATATATATATGAAGGTAGTTCTAAGATCAAGTGAATGAGTCTAAAACATGAGCCTATGCTAATAAGTAAATGAACCTAAATGAAACATCAAATAAACTTAATAAAATTTTGTTAAAAGGACTAAATTAAAGTATTTATATAGTTGAGGCACTAAATTGGCTCAAGGTTTTTCGGAGGGACTAATTCCAATTTTCACTAAAAGTTGAATAACCAAAAACATATTTAACCCCTCAATAATAAATACATAGTCCCCTTCTCCACATATCTCTTTGTTCTTTGTTTTCTACATGGTATCAAGAGCCCTAAACAATCCATAATTGAGAATGGATCCTTGCAGTAGTTCCTCTTTCCTAAACCCTTAGCCATTACCCTTAAGCCCTAAGTTTCTTTCACAAATTTTATGATTTAGAAAAGATTCTTGTAGTAGTTCCTATTTCCTAACCCATAAGCCATAAGCCTTAAGCCTTTTTCGCAATTTTTCAGGTTTCACCTGATTACAATTTTGTTTTCTACTTTAAGGCATTTCTAGAGGTTCTACCCCATGTTCTTTATGTCATTTTAAGGTATTTGCAATCCTCTAATATTGGGATCTGTTTTGTTCGTTGCTTTCGCGGTGTGATTCACATTTTTTGTTTTGTATTCGATTTAGTATGGCAACTCGTAAAGATGATTCTCTTAAATATATTAATGTGCAATTGGATGGTAGAAATTATTCCTACTGGAGTTATGTTATAAAAAACTTTCTTCATGAAAAGTCCATGTGGACAGTGGCGGACCCAGGAAGGGACCGGGGGGAGCCGTGGCCCCCCCAACGTTTTTGATTTTTTTTCATTTATATTATATGAATTTTTTTTGTTTTTAATTTTTTAAATTATATATAAGAAATTTAATGTTTTGGAATTTTTTAAATAATAAAAATATATATTAGGAATTGATAAATATTAAAATAGGTATCTTTTTATTTATTTTATAAAATATAACATTTAATGTTAATAAATAATAAAACATAAAATTAAATTTAATAAAAAATAAATAAATTTATTAAGATATTTTTTATTTTGTCTCTCACTGTTTTTTGAGTTTCTCACATATTGTATCCACTTTAGACTTTTACTTGTTTTGTTTTCTTTTGTTTATGAAGAAAAAAAGAAAGTTGAACACAAATTCATTATTTTGTGCTCTCATTTTTGTATGCTTTCTTCTATTATTGAAGAGAAAAGTAATTCTTTTTTTCTCAATTGATAGTGAAATATTAGTTTAATAATTAATATTATTTTTTATCTTACGAGCATTTGGTATATTCATCTTTATAAATATCAAGAAAAAGCAATGCACTAAGTGTTTTTTAATAACTAGTTTTTAATTGTGACTTGATTATCATATATTTTTCTTTTATTAATTACATATCACAATTTTTATTTAGATTATGATAAATTATCTTTTAGTATTTTTTTAAAACATAAGTATATTGATGAAGAAATAAAAGAATAAATTAATTATTTAAAAGTGATAAAATGGAAGCTATTGTGAGGAAGAACATAGAAAAAATCAATCTTTGACAAAAATAGGAAGTCAATTACATCTATTTCATTGATTTTTTAATCTGTCTCGTCTTATTTTAACTCTTCTTATTTCTACAACTATATCAAAAAGATAATTTTCTACAATGAAAATTATCAAAATAAGACTGCAAAATAATACGGAAGATGATTTTTTTTGCTGACGATATGATTATTTACATTAAAAACAAAATATAACTAAAAATTTTAGTATTGATTCAATTATTATTAAGTTAAATAATCTTACGGATCCATAATTAAATAGATAAATTAAATATATAAATTTTAAGTATATTTTGGCACCCCCATAAATATCGAGCAAGTTCCGCCACTGCTCATGTATATACATTTGGAGCATGAAACTTGAGATTAATGGATGGTTCCATAGTGGATGAAATTATATGCCCAACAAACACAAATTTTGTTAGAATAGACACTAAATTAAGACTTTGATATCATAATAAGAAGTGAATTTTAAGTGTGATTCAATCTCACAAAATCGACTTACAAAGCTTATATACTATGAAATTACCTTAATCCTAACTGACTTGAGATTTCCAATACCTTCGACTATAAATATCTAATGGAACCATCAATACAACAAGTATGATTATAACCTTACATAAAATTTGTAGCTAAAAATGTCCGGGCACATGTTTGGTAGGGTAATCCACAAAGGAAAAGGGATTTGTGGTAGGATTTTTGGAATATATTCTTGTAAGAGTTGCATTAATGTTGAGTGAGTAATGAAAGAAATGAATAAACTCTTGATTGATTATAAGAAATTTTAAGCAAAAGGGTTAAAATCGGTTCAAACAAAGAAACGGTAAATATGAGAGGTGAAAATGACAAGTTACAGGACAGGCTACAAATAAAGATATATTGGTTTTGTGATTTTATCAAATCGCAAGCAAGTATTGCAAACTTGAGAAAAAGGTACTCAAATGTGGTGTCAATGGATTAACTGCACTGTTAATCAAACCAACTACTCCACAATTGACTTTGATTATACTACACTTCAATCATGAAGGTCATATATATTTCCTATAAGTACAAGTTTAATTAAAAATAAAATTAGTCAAGTAAATAATTAAACTTTAATTATATATTTTAACCAGTTTAATTTTTAAATCAATTATATATATATATATATATATATATATATACACACACGTACACAACTAAAAATTTTCATATTACATAAAAATTTTCTTATAAATATTTCAAAAAAATTTGCAAAAAAAGATTGTTTCTTACTATTTTTTCTAAAAATTTTAATTGACAGGTAATTCTTTTGGGATAATTATTTTCTACAAAATCATTAAATTTGCAAGTATTTCCTACAAAATTTGTTATGAAAAGTGTTTTATACAAAATATTTTAGAAAAAATTTGGCAGTTGTAAGACCCATTAATTTTGGCTCACAATTTTCTGCCCTAAAGTTAGTGGGTTGTCCTTGTAAGTGGGCCTAAGGCCGGCCCAACAGATAAAGTCACTAGGTCTGCCCTAACTCTCACACTCTCTTCATTCACAGATTCGCAGCCGCCTCCTTCCCCCTTCGTACCGCTAGAGCTCTGCTAGGGTTTACCTCTTCACTGTTCCAAGTTCGATCAAGCTGTCCTCACTCCACGTAAGTTATCTTTCCGCTCACACTCCTTTTCCATGAGCGTCTGTTCTTTATACAGTAGGGTTTTACAGTGAGCTCAGTTCCTAACTCGGTTCCACTGTCTTGTTCAGCTCGCAAGTCCCCTCCTTGAGCTGTCGTGCTCCGTTGGTTAGAGTCGAGGCACCTTCTAACTACTTCCAGGTAAGGGAAGCTAGAACCCACTCGTGTATTTCATTTTTACTGCTATTTCACTGTTGTACTGAGGATCTTTGACTGATTTGAGGCTCTGTGTGCTTAAAAGGCGTTTGGAATGTTGTTTTGGTGTGGTGAGAACGACTGTTGCAGAAGAACAGTGGCGAAGCCTGTTATTCTCGCCCAAGCGAGCCAGTCTCGCTTAGGCGAGATGAACAGGGACTCGCCTGGATCATTTTTGCGCGAAAGGTCGTCCAGGCGACCAGCTCGACTTCTAAGCGAGCAGGCAACTCGCCCAGGCGAGAGGGATCTCGCCAAAGCAAGATCCCGCGTTGCTCATGCTCCTGTTCTTGTGCCCTCGCCTAGGCGGAGGGGGAACTTGCCTGAGCGAGACTGTCTCGCCTGAACGAGACCCCTCAGCCTGAGCGAGGTGCTGGGCAAGACAGTGCTGTGATTGGATGTCTGTTGGTTCCTGAATGATCTATTTTTGGTTGAGTATGATTGTATGATGAGTGATATGTATATAATGGAGCATGAAGTATATTTGGCATGATTCATGAATTGTAGATGATGAGTTGGTATGAGAATTGGCATGTGAATTAAATGAGACGGATAATATTAAAGTGGCATGATAACATGATGAGTTGGATCTTATTTACATGGATAAACTATGAGGTCTTGGAATGAGTGGGGCCTGGATCATGAAAGGCGTTGGCTTCAAAGGTTGGTACGAGTGATGTATATCTATGCGTGGTAATTATTATTTTGGTTATGTGAATGAGGTCGATCTGTGTCAGTGCATAATTCCTTGGGTCTCTAGGTGAGACTTTCAGGGTCGCGCTTCAGTGGTCGGGACGTAATTCCATGACCCCTGTTAGTGGGTGTCCGTGGTGGTGCCCCATCTGTATAACTAGGTAAGGATTCAAGTTAAGGTTGCATCCTGACACTCTAAGGAGTCAGTTAGTCTCACTTAGAGCGGACTGACTCCTGGGGTGAGAGTAGCATGAGGCCTGAAATTCATTAAGGGCTAACCTTGTGGTGAGGGAAATTTGATCCATCGTAACACTTGTAACACATAGCTCGGAGATGAGCAGCTCGGGGTTGAGCAGAGGTATCCACCACAAGTACAAGCATCCGCTGAATCCGACTAAGTTATACGTATCCGGATGAGTCGAGTCGAGTCGTAGTGTATTGAATGAAGAGTCATAACATGCTTGGTTGTTATATGGATATGGGATGATGATAATGTACTTGATTGTGTGATGAATATGTGTTGGCTCTAGCTTACCTGTTTGTTTGTATGGTTGTATTGTATGTGGCTGTTCTTCTTGCGATGATCATCAATGTGATTGATGGGAGCAGATGGGCGAAGTTCTCGTGGTCAACAAGGGAATGGCGAGTCTGCTGCTTAGCCATCTGGGCTGTAGTTATTTTATTCACAATTTCTTTAGGGCTACGGTCTTTGTATCGTTTTATGTTTTCCTACTCTACACTCTTTGTTAGAATTGTATCTAGTTTATGTTGGCATCGTGGTGTGCCCATGTTGTAGGGGTTGTGTTGAGGACCCCAAGACTACGCTACTATACTTTTATTGCGTGACGTTTCCTTTAATTTCGTCTAATAATTAAATGGGACGTTACAACAGTAATTTCTGCAAATTTTTTTTCATAATAAAATTTATAGGTATTTTTTACAAAAGAAAAAATTCAAAATAAAATTAATAGGAAATATAAGTTTTTTGAGTAATAATATATATCAAATGCCAAATAATTTAGTATCAATTATAATTGAGTTGAAACTAATTCAACTTGACTCTTACTTGAATATTTTGAGAATATTTTTGTGATGTTTGTGCCATTAATACAAACAATTAAAGACATGGGATATGAAATAGTAATAGAGATAAAGAGATTAAATTAGTGAGTGTTAGTAAGAAACAACCTTTTTGTTTAATGATGGTGTGCCAACTACCTAAACTTCAAAATCCCCAAAAACATTATCCAAAAATCGTTGACTACATTTGACCTTGTCTCCTTCTTCTGACATGTCTAAATCACTTCCATTCTCTGGGATTTTCCACAACTTGTTCTGAAACGAACCTTCAAAGAAGATCAATGCCTTTTGATTTTGTTTTTTTTTTGAACGGTGCTTCATATTGCTTTGCTGGAAAGACAATTTTTATTGGCCTCTTGTCACTAAGTCTTATTTATTATTTTAAGATGCCATTAAAAAAAAAAACTAATAAAGGAAGTGTTGTTAGGGTTTGTGATCTTTGAGGGCCTTGGATAAGGATTCGCTCTTTAATGTTGGACACTGCCCCGTGATATAAGGCAATGGAGCATATTAACTTCATTTTTCTTCTAACAGATTCTTTCTTAGATAATCAAATATAAACTCATATTTAAATAATTTTTTCTATAAGAGAAAAATAATATAATTCATTTATCCATTAGTTAATTTTAGTTTATGAATAAATTAATTTATAAAACATCTTTCATTTAACTTGTTTTTATTTTTATTTTTTTCATATCTTTCTATGCTAAAATTCCTATATATACAAACTCATCTAAACATTTATGTGTTGTTAAGTTCCAACTCCAGGCACAATGTGTCAGACTCACCATTATTTTCTTTTAAGTAAATTTCCAAAACTTTACATTTAGACCTTTATATTGTTTTTTCGATAATAATGAAGACAAATAGAAGAACAATTACTTCTGAAAAATACCACGTGCTCTAATCCTTTTTTCACATTTTAAAATTTGGATATTTCACAGTTTCGTTGATTCAGTAAAGCAGACGGTGATATGAAAACCTAAGATACGGCGATAGTCAATTCCTCCGTCACGTAGAGCTATTAAAATGGATCGTAATTCATAAGTCAATTTAGCTCACCACAGGTTTGGGTTGGGTTAAAATTTTTTTACAAATTTTAGTATGGATTGATTTTTGACCGGGCTCATTTAGAACCTGACTCATTCGGGTTAAACCGGTGGTGAACCGGGTTATCTCACCAACCCGGAAATAGAGGGGTCACACAAGTACGTTAAGTTATTTTTTTATCAACACATAAATAATTTGTATTTTTTTTGTTTTGATTTGTATTTGGATTGTATTAAAGTTTATTTAGATTTTAATTATAATTACAATTTAGTTTTGATTGAAACAAAATAAAAAATAATTTTTTTTTTAATTAAGTGAATCTGTGAGCCAACCCGTGATGGGCGTGGACCGGGTCGGGTTCAAATTTTTTTGGCTCGCTAAAAAGTTAGCCGAATTGGGTTGGCTCAGTAAATTATCAACCCGTGATGGGTCGAGCCGGGTTTCCCGTTTTGACAACTCTACTATCATGGGATATTTTTCTTTATTCTATACATATAATCAAATTTAATATGATAACAACAATAATATTATAATTCTTATCTTATTTATATTTATTATAAACTGAATAATACTTCATTAAATTTATAAAACTTTTTAACAAACTATTTTAAACATTTTAATCAATAAGCTGCTTCCCTATTCGTAAACACTATTATCTTTCTAAATAAACAATGCACAAGTATATATATATATATATCCAAGAGAGTAATTTTCTCTCACAAAATAGAAGTGATATTGTATCTAATACTAAAAATAAATACAGAAAAATAAACTAAGGGTTGCTAGCAACTGACGATTCTCTTCCTTCCACCGGAGTATTTGGAACACTTGAAACGTCATTTGGCTACAAAAAGAAAACACAAAAAGTAATTAGTATATAGAATTAAAATCACAAATATACAAGTGAATAAGAAAATGTAACACAAAATTTAGATATAATAGTTTGCTTTCCAAACTAACAATAATACACCTTTTTGTTAGCTACCAAAAATCTGGATACAAGAGTAAATAACTCAAAAAACCTGGATATACATTTTTCAAGATAGTAAATAACATTTTTGATCATCTTTTGATCATTTATACTTACTATTTCTGAAGTGAAAAAACCAGCCAATTCTTCAGGAATACTTCCTTCCTTCATTATCATGTAAGCCTTAAATGTTAATTCTAGATTGTTATACTTTGCTTGCCATTGGTTAGAGGAGGGACATGAAATAGAACTAGATGAAGAAGAGATAAAATTTGAAGAATGAAGCCTTAAATTCTTGAATGTGTTACTAGGAACAACTCCCAAACCCATGCCTCGCACTCTACTACCCAACACTCTACCAAGTGCATCATGAGGAGATACTTCAGATTCATCAACAGTGCTTCGAGTCAAGCCTAATTCAATTTGTTCCTAGAACATGTAATAATTATAACATCAATTATAAAAATTTGAATACTAAAATCATAACACTTGAAAACAATATTTCTTAAATACTAAAGCCTTACAATTATAGTTTGAGTTGCATCATTTACAAATGATCCATCTTTCCTTTTATGTGTTTCAGTATATAATTTTCCACGACTTGGCAGGTTTCCGGTTTTCAATAACTAAAATAGAAAAGGTTAATTAGTATAACATTAGGCTTTTATAAACAACATATACAATTATATAGTGACATTACCATCTCATTCCTTCTAGTAGAATTTGCTTTAGAGCCACCTGTGTGTGGAATTACTTGTTTTTTTCAAATTTCTTTATTTCTCCTGCAAAGTGCCTATTCACAAAACAACACAAATTTAATAATAATAATCAAATAACTACTTATAAAAATTCAAATAATCAAAGTTTTCAGGTTTTACCAATGTAGATGGCTTATGACGATAATGAACAAAACGAGCCCACTGATCTTTATATATTCGTAGTGGCACATTACTTATGATTTCATCTCTAGTTTTGGTTGGATCATTGAATTCATTCCACAAGCTTTGTCTATTTGCAGCCCATTTCCTCCCCAAACTCATTTTGCAATATCATTGTGCATTAGCCTCACAAATTTTAAAATAAAACTTAGGCTTCAAAAATAAGACAAATAGATCAATGTTAAATTTAGCTACAAATATTAAAAACATAAGAAACAACTATTAAATACTTTCATAACTATTATACCTTTAAAAGTGTTTCAAAGCAATCATTAAAATAAATTTTAGGGACACCTAACGGTCCATACCACCTATCATAATCAATAGGAAACAACTTGCAATCAGCTGCCAAGCTTCCTAGAAATCTAGCTAGCAAGGATTGCCCTTCACCAATTGCAGAGCCTTGCTCGTCAAAATTCACAATGATGTGTAGCTCCCTTGACAGGTTATTCACACCTTTAACTTTGACCTTAATCTTTTGAATAACTCCTTCTGTGTCTTTGATAATAAAATAACATAACCAAACAAAGTTATAAAATATATCATATGATAATTATAATAAAATAAAATATGTATATACCTATTGTTTCTATAGTCCAACAATGTGCAGATTCACGTCCAACATAAAGTGTAGGTGTTTCATTATCTTCTGAAACATTAGTAGTTGACATATTTGGAGTAATGTTACCAATATCTGGAACATTAGAAGTTGGCATATTGTGGACATCAAGTACATCAATATTTGGGTGCTTAAAAGTTGGTTCACAATAAGTTGGATCACGTGTTGGAGATGTAACAGGTTGTGGTTGAGGTGCTGACTTGTGTGGATTTCTAAAACGCTTCAACTTTGGCATGACTACATAATCATGAAATAAAATATTAATAAAGAAACTAATCTAATTAGAGGACAATGACAATTCATTTAATAATTAAATAATAGTCCCAATAATTTAAAAAAACTAAAATTAATGTAACTTTAACTATTGTTAAATATTTAATTTTAATAAAGTACAATAGTAAATAATTTATTCAAGCAAACCTGAAATTATTTCTATGTTTGAGATCTAACTTCAATCACCCATATCATTAGTTAGATGATTAGTTGCCAACTGCACATATTCATTGTTGAGGCTAGAAAAATGTTCAAGCTCTTGTTCTTCATATGGCTCATTTTCATATACATTTTCTTCCACTTCTTCTCCCATATCATATAAATCTCTTGGTTTTATATGAACAACAATGCTCCATCCTTCATTGACCATATCATCTACATAATACACCATTTGTGCTTGAGATGCTTCAATGTAGGGTTCATGTTCTTCATGGTCCCCAATATGAATCAATCTATCAAAATTAACACAATTAAAATTCCATTGATCCTTTTTATACCCTTTATCTCGTGTCGTATCAGCCCATTTATATTTGAAAAGAGTAACACAAAATTGACCATAATAATTTATCTGAATGATATCTTCCAACTTCCCATAATACGGTAAGTCAGCTTGCCTTATGTTTCCATCATTACTACTTGAAACACATGATGTGTTAGACATTAAGAAAACACCACTGTTTTGTGTTCTTAATCCTTCTTCTCGAGCTAATGTTCGAAATTTGAACTCGTTGATGTTATATGCGTTGATGTTAAAATGTACCATAATTTTATTTAAAATTTATTTTCAAATATTTTGTAATGCAAAAATATATTAAATTATCGTAATTAATTTTATTTAACATTTTTTTAATAGATAATATGATAAATTTGTTTAATCTTTGTTGAGACATTGTTGATCTTAAATAAATTTTTATTATGTTTAGCTTTAAAAATTTTCTTTCTGCTAAAGTAATTGATACTAGAATTATTAACATTATTCTATAACTTATATATGCATTTGAAAAAAAAAATATTCTTTTTATATAATTAAGAATGTTAATTGGTTTATCATTTTTCAATCTTATAATTTCCTTTAAGATATTTAATTCTAAAAATAAATTCAATCTATCAAGATCCAACAAATTATGTTTCAAAAAAATTTCAAGGTTTAAGCATTTTTCTCTCAAAAATATATAGTATGGTGACTTTATTTTTTCTATGTACTTTTCAAAAATAAAAGAAGATCTCTTAATTGTTCAATAGTTTTGTCAATGCACATATCCTTCGATTGTAAATTCTTACTAAATAAGTTATTTGCAAGTAAATTTTCATACAAAATATTCATGCCTAACAAAAATTCAAAGTTTTTTAACTCATAAGTTATTAAACATTCAACTTCACTTTTTTATTTTAGGATCATCAGTAGCTTCAGCTAATTCAAATAAAGCATCTCTTATTTGTGAGGTTTGAAATTTTACAACTTTCACACTTTTAATATGGCTTTTTTAGCGTGTTTTCGACAACAATTTGAGAGTTATGAACTATATATATGGTCTTGTAAAAATGTTTATCCTTTTGTAGAAGAAAATAAAATATATATTATATATACAATGTAACATACCAAAGAAAGATGTTATTTTAGGACAAGAGTTATGTATATTACAAAGTACTAAATTTTAACAACAACCATATAAAGTATATTTAATTAGTATTAAGAAATTTCTTATTTTCAAACATAATTTTACTGTCAGTTTAATATAAGTATATTAGTACTAATTAATAATTATTTTGAAGGCTTTTTTTAAGGGACTTACAACAAGGACTTTGTCTATTTTGACCTTAAGTTTGACTTTAAGTTGACTCTGATTATTACGTGGATGCATAAATGTGCATATGTTGGTTTTATTGAAACGATCAAAACAAAGACATAATCAATTATGTGCATAATTGATTATGTGCCTACATAAAATTGATTATGCTACAATACTTTGAAGAGAAGTTGATAATTTTCCATGCATATATATGTTTTAGGAATTAATATGTGAACAATATCACCATTACATGAATTGTAAACTCAACATTAGACACTAAAAAAAAGATTAATTTTAATGGAGATTTATTAATAGAGGTTATCAAACCTCCAATAATTTATACACATAGTAGAGGTTTTTTGAACCTATGATAAGTACTAGGGGTTTTATGAAGAACCCCAGGAAAACTTTTCTTCCCTCCACATATTTTTTTACAGATCCTTTTTATATATTTTTTTTCACCTTTGACAAAACAACGTTTGAAAATAGACAAAACAGACATAATATCAACGTTAGAAAAACTCACCCAAACCCACTTTCCTCAAACTTCACCTTGCTTTCGTTCTACAGTTGTAGCTCACTCTCAATCTCAATCTCACTCTCAATCTCAATCTCAGTAAAACCATTTTCATCCGCGTTGCAGCTCACGATTTCATTCGAATTTTCACCTTGTTTCCAAATGGTAATGGTTTTCCCTTTCTTTTCTTTAGGTTTTCAAATTTTATCGATTTGTTGTTAAATTCTAAGTTTGAAATCTTTGATGTTTGTTTCTGTTAAGGAATCCAATTATAGGTGCTGCATTTTTTGAAATCTATAGTGCATCTCCGTTGCTCGTTCAGTGGCTTTGCATCTCCATTGCGAGTTTGATTGATTGTGGTTTCTTCATGCTTTGCGTGTTCATAGTTGCCATAACATTTATGGTTCAATTTCAGGTGAAATGGAGTAATTGGTGAATGAAGCAATTCTGATTTTAAGAGTAGTTGCGCTACAATGGCAAAATATGGAGTGGTACAATTCTGATTGTTGTTCCTCTTGGAAGTGATTGACTGTGTTAGCTCTTGCATTGAGTTCCTTTGAGCCAGAACAGAGGTTATATTTCATTGGATGTTTCCACCTTCAAAAGGTAACCCTATGTTTTTCTGTTTATTTGGACGTAGCATTCTAAACTGCTGGAGGTTGTAATTTTTCACGCACATTCATCAAATTCTAATGCTCCTTCATCAAATTCTAATGCTCCCTATTCAACGAGATTGACTATATGAATGGTTACACATGATATCTATTTTATTAAACGGTGTACTAATTATTTGGGTGGTTAGTTTGTGAAATCAGGATAAAAGTGGAAAATATGAGAATAAATTATGTTATAAATATTTTATAAAATAAAAAATATCTTGCAAATGATGCATACACTTTAAAGTGATTAAATGCAGAAGTAGCATAGTCCTTACGGTAATAGCAACAGCATCACATGTTAGGAGGGCATTATTGAAAAAGAATTGATAAGTGAGTGACTTTATTTATTTGTTTTTTTATGTAGAGAAAGGGGAAAAGGATATAAAATGATGTATTATTTATTAGTTTATGCAAACCAACCAAGCAGTGCCCCTTTGCACATTTATGCACATTCAGTGTTTTAATTTAGCTTTTTTCAATTAAACTTTTACTTTGGAAGATTTATTTTTAGAACAGAGTTAGAAAAGTTTACTTTATTTAGTGGTTACAATCATATAAAGAAAAATAACATCGAAAAGAAGTCTTAAATTAATATAAACCAAAATGACTTTTTTTTTCCAGTACTTTTCTTACTATTAGAATAAATATATTGTTTTTTGGAAAGATAAACCAAAGTGAGCTTTTTTTTCTTCTTTTATAACATTTTAGTGCTTGAGAGAAGAATCAGGGTAATTTCTCTTTGAAGATTTTTTTAGTAGTTACTGTTTTCTACTTTCAATAGAGGGTGTTACTATTTTAGTAATAAGTTCCATTTTTTTTATTAGTAATAACCAAAATATAAATTAAAGAATGTGACATTAGATGTCTTAACCCATATATAATACCAATAAAAAGTAGTAAGTTCTCGTGTTGTTATGTTGACACCTAATAATGATATTAGAGTTTGGTTAGTATTTTGTTGCTATTGATAGCGGAAAGTATTGTATGAAACTTTTAGTATGTTATGTGATTGTAACTGGTTTTTAGTGTCATTCTTATTTTTGGATGTAGAGTGTAGTTGTGTGAAAATACATGTCTAAGAAAATTCTATTAAAAGAAAGATTTGGTAATTAAATGTATTTATTAGTGACTGAACTTTCATTCTTAGGAACTTACTTTGGGTACTAGTCACAGTTTGACGTGATTGTTCCAAATAGACAATATTATTTATTGTCAAAAGTACACAAGATGTTTTATAAGCCATCATGAGATATAGAAGTTCAATTAGAATATAAAAAAAGCACCAATATTAGTAATCACTTTTTCTTTTCAGTTAATTTTAATTTTGCTCTTATTATTAAGTTTTTACTATTTTTTTGCTTTAACACTTTTGTTTTCCTTGTAGAGCAGCACTTATTTTTGAAGTTGAGTTAGTTTTCTTTGACTAAGGAAGAACTCTAGTTTGGAAAATTTGTCAAAGGAGAAGGCAAGGCTTGAGTAAGTAACATATTTTAACAATTTACTAAATGCATGTGTTTTTGTTTGCTTTGAATATCTACTACTCATAACGTTGATAATCTGAAACGAGAGTTTGTGTTATCACCTTGTGTGATATAAGATTAATAGTTTAATGTGTCTGCATTACATGCATGAAAGAAAAGAAAATTGCGTGTATGTTATTGTTGTCTTGAAATGACATATCAATTTCTTGACTTAAACAGACCCTATTCTAAATGGACAAATCTTGGATAGAGATGCCTAGAAATACACCTCAATATATGGAAGGATTAAACACATTTTTGGACTTTTCATTTGCTAATAGTAGTGTGAGGGGGGAAATAGTATGTCCATGTCCGAAATGTAACTTTAACAAGTGGCAGTGTCGTCAAATAGTGTATGAACACTTGATTATCAAACCTTTTCCAAAAGGATATACAATGTGGCTTCTACATGGGGAGAGAAGAGGAGCAAATGTGCCAGATGAAATACATGTAATGCCACAAGAAAATGATGAAGTAATTCCCACGAATAATCCAATGTATGACATGATTAATGATGCATTTGGGTATCATCAATACAATGATAGCCACCCACAAGCATGCTAATGGAACATTTGTTAGTGATGAAGCAAGGGAAATTGGTGTAAGTTTGATTATAATAAGATGTATCTAGCACTGATTCTTTAGCTTTTGCTTTCAGAAGTTAAGAACATTGCGGAAGTGTTAGGGGTTTAGGTTTGGGACCTTGTCCATCTAAAGTGTTTGGCTTCAATGCATATTCATATAGTGGGGCGTCTTCGAGTTGTCCTTCTTATACATAGTTACAAAATCAGGTTAATAATTTCTTATTTTCAATTATTGCTTTTTTTAGTTTATCTCTTCTGTATAATGGTATTTTATTGCCATGAATATAGTCTTTTTTGTTGTTATATTGGGAATACAAGACCCCACTTTTAAGCTGCATAGTAGCATCCCACATGGTTACCAAAAACGTGGTGAAAGGCATGCTTTCTATTGCTGTTAAATCACCTTAAATTGCTATTGCTGTCAGTGTTGTTATTGCTATCATTATTAAGACATCATTATCCTCATTTGTGTGTATGTATCACATTGTGAATGTGAAGAGTGGTTAGTGAGTGCACCTATCATTGTTAGTTCTCTCTCCTTTGTGCATACTTAATGTGAATGTTAAATAAATTTGAAATTTCAACCCTCTGCACAGTGATTGAAAATAATATATGGTTCATTATCTCTCACAAAAAGCATACAGGCGCACTAGAGCTTATTTAATTTTGATATGTACATGATGTATTGGATCACGCACTACAAACAAAAGAAGATATGAACATGATGTAATATGTTTCATTGTTGACGATTTTGAGTTTGATTTAAGTTTGTATTATTGTTAGGCATGTTGTAAAATGCATGCAGTTTGATTAATTTGATTAGTTATGTTCTCAAATAGGTTTCTTCGTTAACATCGCAAGTCAATGAAATGAAGGCAATGATGACTTTCTTTGTACAAAACTATCAAGGAGAATTGCCTCATGACTTTCCTGTGTTTCATTCATCATCGGTAATATTTAAATTTTAAGTATATTAATATATTTTTTATATTGTGAAGAATGTTACCAATTATTATTATTTTTAATGTTAGATATTTGATCAGGGGAGTGTTCCCAATGGAGAAGCAAATGACTCAGATAAAGATTGATACAGAAGAATCTTATTAGACTTTCATTTTATTTGACTTTATAACAAATATAACAAAGATATTGTAATATTTTACTAGTTTGAATGTTTGAACTTTATTGTTTACTTTGAACTTATAGACTACGTTCCTTGTTTTTATGAATATATCTAGTTATAAACAAATATATAAATGTTAGAATTTTTTCATATCATATGTTTTATGAATTATATGCACTCAAAAAGTATAATAAATAAAATTAAGGGAATTTGAAAAGTAAAAACATCAATAAATAATGAATTGCATTGTAGGGGTAAAAAATGAACTTTTAGTACTATTATACAGTATAAAGGATTTAAAACTACATATAAGAAATAGGTACTAGGGTTACAAAACCGCAGTGAATACCAAGGGTTCTAAAACCGCCGGTAGTTACTAGGGGTTTTAAAACCTCAGATAAATACCAAGGATTACCCGGGGTTTGATACCGCCGATAATTACCAGGGTTTTGAAACCGTCGGTAATTACCAGGGGTTTTGAAATCGCCGTTAATTACCAGAAAATTTAAAATCGTCGATAATTGCCAGGGGTTAGTGAAAATCGCTGGTAATCCGTTAACAATGCTGGTTTTTCTAGGAGAAAAACAAACTGCCGAAAACTCTTTTAACGGAGTTAAAACCCCAGAAATGCCATAAATAACCTCTAGTAAAAATTATTTTTGTTGTAGTGAGAGTTATGGTACAAATTTATTTTCATTGTTTGACTTAATTCTGTTTTCGCCATTAAAGTTTTAGATTAGGATTGTTACGTTAAAATAGAAAATATAAATTTAATACTTTTACCCTTAAATAAAGTCAATTAGAAAATGCAAGTTTAATTTTTTTTTTAAATTAAGAATTATACTAAATGTTAATTTTAATGGGGTTTATTAATAAAGGTTACAGTAACTTCTAGTAAATACACATAATAGAGGAATTTCAAACCCTAGTAAGTGTGAAGTGTTTGTTTAGAAACTCGTGGGGTTTTTTATTGAACTGCAGTAATGTTCATTTCCTTCCTTTTTTCACAATCCCTTCTCATTTTTTGTATCCCGAAAGCACAGTCCATATAGCAAATCTCCATCTCTCTTTGAATTGTAGTCAATCATAGCTTCCAATTTCTCTCCATTTCTCTCTTTGAGTCATCCTACCAAATAATACTGAGTACAAAGGATTGGTTGAAAATTGGTAAATCATTGACTCTACTCGGAGAATGATAAGACACATAATAAGAGTTAAAATTTCCAAAAATACAAAATATAACCCTATTAAAATTAATATATATATATATATATATATATATATATATATATATATTATATTATATATTTTTATTTTTAAAATACGGATATAAATGTGAAATAGGGTTTAATATTTCAAAATAAGATTAAATTTTAAACAACTATACCTCAATATTTCTATGTGTAGTGAGTATATTTCTTTATTACATTCTGTATTTTTTCTATTAATTGAAATTGGGTGTAATTAGAATGTGTAAGTTTATATTTTAAAGTTGGAAGATACATTGAAAACTAGGAATTATATTTTTAAATTAAAATATAATATTTTCAAAATATCAATTAAAAATGAAAGAGTCTTTAATATTTTTAAAGTAGATATTATGATTTAAAATTATAATTTAATATTTAAAAGTACAAATTATGTATTTCAATGTAAAGTATTTAAACATAATTTTTAGAATGAGATGAGAGATAAAGTAGTTAGTAACATTGGCTAATGTGTAGGCTTTTACTACCTCCACTCCCACACTTTCTATGCGCATCACCTCAAATTCTGAAAATGACCATTTGATTTTCTGTACAAAGTAACTTTGAATTTATATGTTTGGGAACAAGATTTTTGAAACAAAAGTTTTGGAACGAGAATTTTGTAATAGAGTTTCCGAAATGCATGAAATATATTTTAGAACAAGTTTTTTGGAATGAAATTTTCAAAACGCACGTTATATCTTCTAGAATAAATTTTCCGGAATACCAATACATCAAATGTATTCCAAAAAAAAGCATTTCGGACCACATTAAATACATTCTAGAATTTTTTTTTCAAAACGAGTTTGTTTCACACATTTTCCATCTTCTTCTTTCCTTGTAGAGTTTCTTCTCTCTTTTTCTTCCTCGCAGCAATGGTAATAATGAGAGCGATGGTAGTGTCAACAATAATAAAGGGTGTTTGAGTATTTTCTTATTATTAGGGTACAGTTATTAATTATTGGGGTGCAGGAATAATGCAATCAACTTTGCAACTTTGCGTAGAAGATCTTGTACGATGAGGACGCTTCTTTCTGCAACCCACGTTTCTCTTCATGCACCTCCAAACTTTTCCTTTTTCATTTGATCTTCTTAATAATAACAAACCGGATAACATAATCCGATAGAACTAACCATATCAAAAAAATCTGGGATGTGATCTAAAGAGAAACAAGAAATCCAGTTAATTCTTTTGGGGATGTAGTTGCCGAAATTTAGAATCTAGTGTACACCTCCGTACTGAATTTCGAAATCGGATAAACAATGACAAAAACTGGATTTCACAATCCGATAAAAACTGAATTTTGAAATATAGTGAAAAAACATCCACACATAATCGGATTTCGAAATCCAGTAAAAAATACATTTTAAACATTGTTATTGTATATATACAAGAAATATTTCATGAGCTATTTCTATAATCAACAAACCTCTATAATTGGGATAAATATATATCTGAGAGTATTATTTAAATTTATTCCCGTTTAATGAAAAATATCTGCAATGAATGAGTATAAATATAAGAATAACTAACTTTTTCAATTATATATATATATATATATATATTTATTTATTTATTTATTTATTTTGTTATACATTAGAAGTTTAATAACGATTAGTATATATTTATAAAATAATATATATATATATATATATATATATATATATATATATATATATATATATATTTATTGTGCCAAGTTCTCTTTTTTGGTTTTTTTTATTTATTTATTTCATCTCTTTTAGGATTTGATCTCGTTTTGGAGTGATTTAGAATCAACAAATATTTTTATCCTATCAAACTTTTAAACAAAAATAGTTTTTATTTATTTTATAAATTTCTTTTTTTTCATTTGATTTTGTCATCAATCTTGGTATGAAATTTTGTTATATTACTCTAGGTCCCTATGTTTTTAGAATCTTTGCTTATTTCGATTAAAGAGTTTTGTTTGTAGATAGATATTGCAGGTAAGGAAAACTATTTGTGTTTTTGCTAGGACCCTTAGATAGATGACACAGTTGTAAAGGTGATGTGATCATAATATCTTGAATTTTATGAAAGAATTGTGATTAGACCAACTTTATCGTCATGACTAGTAATATTTTGGACTAGACAACTCTACCTCTTTTCACGTTAGATGATGTGTTTGACCAATCATTAGAAATGTCAAAGTGAACCATTAGATGATCCTTAGAACTAGGAAATTATAAGCATTATTCAACCATTATGGGAGGTGTTAGACAATCCCTGCAAGAGTATTAGACGACCATTTTGGTACCATTAGACAACTAAGTAAGCCAGCTCGAAATTCTTTTATTCCCTTTAAAATTTGTATTGTTCTCGCAAAAACCTATGACACCCATCTAGGGGTGTTATAGATTAATTCAGATATGTTTAGAATTTAAATGAATGAAAGTCATATGATAATTGATGAAGAATTCAACTATATGAAGGCACTAGAGAATCAATATGTCTTTATATAACGAAACATTACAAGAAAATCTTCAATTAGAAACCAATTTTAGAAACCAAAAATAGTTAGTCATTATAGTGACTAATTTAGATACCAATTTATAAAACTTAAAATTATTAATTACTAAATTTTTTACTATTATGAATAAATAATTATAATTGGTCACTAAAATTTTACTATTATAAATAAAAAAATCATATCCTAAAATGTGTTTCGGTGCTAGTAAAAGAAAATCTATCCCTTTACATAGAACCAACTAGAATTTTAGATTCTCAAATAGAACAACAACTCCTTTGTTAGAATATCAACTTGGTGAAAATGTTGTGGAGTCTCATATATGGTAATTTCATATGAGAAATGGAGGAAAAAGATAAGAGCATTGTATCATAATATGTTTCTTGGTGAGCTAATTTTTTAGGATGGAAGATTTTGTTATTGGTGATAAATACCATGCCCTCTCCCCCTTTACCTTTCTTATTTTCTTTTTTCCCCATCTCTCTACAATCTTTTTTTTCTCCCTTTTGTCTAAGTTTTTTTTCTCCATTCCTCATCTCTCACTACAAGAAAATGTCCTATTAATAGCCAATTTTAGTCACCAAAATTTGTCGGTCACTATAGTAATCAATTTAGATATTCATTTACAAAATATAAAATTACTGGTTACTAAAATAGTCACTATTATAAATAAAAAATTATAATTGGTCACTAATTCATTAGAGACTATTTTAGAAACTAACTCATTTTGTAACCAAAATCTAGGTAGCTAATTTTTAGTGACAAATTTCTTTTGGTAGCTAATTTTAAAGACCAATTTAATAACCAATTATAATTTTTCATTCATAATAGTAACTATTTTAGTAACTAATAATTTTTAGTTTTGTAAATTGGTATCTAAATTGGTCACTGTAGTTACTAATAGTTATTGGTCACTAAAATTGATCACCATTTAGAAGTTTTCTTGTAGTGACTTTCATAATGTAATTACACCCAGCAATAAAGAAAATTTCTACCCTATCATATTTTCAAATAGAGTGAGTTTCTATTTACTCTATAAAGTGAATATCTATTTTCAAATAAAGTGATCATCTCAACTTAGTGTAGCATTTACTGGAATTTTTTTGTTTTGTTGCTCTAGTCCCTAAGTTTTGAGTACTTTTACGTACTTGGATACGAGAGTTTTGTTTGAATGTAGGCATTGTAGGTAAGGAAATTTATTTGTGTTTTTTTTTTTATATATAGAACCTTAGGATAGATGATATGGTTTTAACCGTGATGTGGTCATACTATTTTGAATTTTATACGTTGTGGTTGGTTGAGAAATTTGTTTGAATGCTTGAACTTGAATGTTATTGAGTTTTGTTTAATAAACAACCATTTAATTTGTTTTTAATACAATTTATATAAGTAGACTAAATTTCTCTATCTTTCGTTATGATAATTTATGAAAATGATATGAGATTAAAGATGTATATTTAAAGTCAATGGATCGAGATTTATTTAAAATGAGTGAAAGATAATGTTTGAGTAAATCATGTTTTTGATTACTTAATCAAATTATATAGAAGTTGGATGATTTAAAATGCTTTTGAGACTATCTTTCATTAATTTTGTTGCTAAGATTGATTTTTCTGATATTTTCACTTAAAGGAAGAAAAATAGAATAAAGATTCTAACCTTGCTTTTGGCCAAATTTTTTCTCAAGCAAAAATACCTTGCTATCAACTATATTTTTGTTCAAGCAAAGGAATTTTTCTCTGGCACTACAACTCAATCTAATTTTTATCCAATTTTCGCTCAAGCAAGCTTATTTCCGATCAAGCTATTTTTTTTTTTTGTTCTCTTAAACATATCGAATGTGAATATTTTTATAAATTTAATTTTAATATTAATTTTTACATTGTTTTAGAATTTTAGTTAAATGAATTATATCGTGTAATCAATTGATGTGAAAGAAATTTGTATCTTATATTAAAATGATTGATTAATAAGAACTATGTAAAATTTTTGACAAATGTATGGAATGATATTAAAATTTATTCATTTATTATTAAATAAAATAAATTATGTTTTTATTTACTAAAGTTAAAATTGTTAAATTATAACGTGATATCAAATAAAGTTAGCAAATAATGTATCATCTATATATTCTGGTGTAGACTAAATTTTGGTACCCAGATTTTTTTTTTTTCTGTAATGTTTACATCTTGGTAATATTTTCTTATTATCGATATGCTAGTTGTCATTTATCCGAGTAAAATGTCAAAACCTTGTACTTGCCAGAGTCAATTTATATTTTTCAATTAAAAAACTAACACGGGGTCAAGCATAGTTAGTAGCATCAACCACATAGTTCTATCAAAATTTATTTTTCAGAAGAAAAAAAAAAGCGATTTTTACGTATAAGAAAATCTTATTCAATTTAAAATTATCTTGACTAAAATCACAAGAGAAGAAAAATTAGAAGCCTAGACCTGATGAAAATTAGGTTTGTGACCACCATCATAAAAATAAGTAAAATATTTATCAAAAATGAAACTCTCATAGGCATTAAGAGCAAAAGGGTGCGAATCTAGGGGGATATGTCCACTTAAAGAGGTGTTTTGTGTCATCAATTATGTGGACCATAGGCAATATTATAATATTAATGTCAAAGCTTGTGATTAAAAGGGGTTAATTAAATTTAAAAAGGGATTACATGGATCTTACTTTAGCCAAGAGGGTAGCATAAAAAAGTTGTCTTTTCCCAAAAAAAAACCCTAAAAAATTTTCACGTTCTCCAACTATGCATCACTCCAAAAGAAAATTGAAGGTGAATGTGATGAATTGGAGTGTGGAAGAGACATAAAAGCAAATTGTGGCAATAAGAAAAAGGAAGTGAGAGATTGCATAAGATCCTAAGCAATGCTAATTTGACATGAATGGCACTATTGGTTTAATGTCAAATAATGGATAATATATATTCTTCAATGACTCAACAAGATTCCCTTCAAAAGTTGCTCAAATCACAATTTGTCATTATCCAAACTCTTTCTTTTAGGTGATGAGAGTGAGGGTTTTATTTTGCCGTCTTAAATGTGAGTGTGGACAAATTCATTCATCACTTCCAAAAATGCTAATTTGGGTTATATCAATTCAAACAAACTTTACCACCACTCAATACCAACAACACCTCTTTATTCCATTTAATTTCAACATTTTGTCTCTTCATTCTTAAACTTTTAGGTAACTTTAGTTTCACCAATCATAAAAAATGTCATGTTTGCCAACATTTTTTTTTTCAAAAATAAAATATTTTTTATATAGTCAAAATATTCATCAACACCTCTGTAAAGATGTTCCAATTGTCTAATTGTTGTTAGGATGTTTGTTTTGTACTTTTTGAATACTAATTTGATTTAGTTCATTTTTTTTTTGGTATTTTTACTTTTTTTTATATAATATGGTTAATGTGATGATAGACCATAGATAAATTCTCAAATATTGGTTTAGTTGAGAAACAATACTTAATATGAATTTTATAAAAAAGATATTTATTAATATTAAAATAAAATATAATTAGACATTATACCTAATTATTTAGTTCTCGGATATTATATATTATTAATTATTATGTTTTTTTCACTTAAAGCAAAAGGTATTAACAAACTAAACAAAAAACTATAATTAATTATATATAATATTTAATTATATTTTATTTTAATAATTAACAATGGGAAATAAAGTTATAATATATATATATATATATATATATATATATATATATATATATATATATATATATATTATATATAATATATACGTATGTAATAAAAAAGAGAGAAATAAATAATAATAATAATAATAATAATAATAATAATAATAAAAGTGTGTCAAATAGAGTTGCATATGTTTCAAAGTCACTTTTTTATGCATATTTTGAAAATGCAAACTTCTATTATCCTAACTAGTTTGTAAAAGATGTTTTACATTATATTTAATAATAAGATTCCTGTGTTATGAATAATAAGATTCAAAATTATATATTCGTAAAATATATGGGTATGATCTTTATTGGCTAAATCAAATTTTGTCGATAATTTAAAAATATACGTAACACGATATTTCTAGATTTGCTGGATATACATAGATTTGAATATGTTTTGGACACATTCATGTTGATTTTGATTTGGTGAAGGGAAGAAGATATTTTGAATTAAAAATTGGAGCTTAAAGTTTTGAAATGTAAACTAAAATCTCAACATAAATGGAGTACTCACACTACCCAAAGTGAGTTGAACAAAAAGTGTTATTGTGTATTTGTTTTATAGTTGTAATTGTGTAATGCTCTGTTTGTGTTATTGACTATATAACGTTTTTGAGACAAAATCTACCCTTTTAAATGAAGTTACTCTTTTGAAGGTAAAAAAAAAAAAAAAACTTTCTAGAGGTTTTTTAGTATAAAAAATAAAAGTCATTTCATCACTTTAAATTAGATCTCTTATTATTTTTAGCTTTTTCATTTATAAAACTTGAATAGAAGAGGTCAAATTTTATTTGAATCTATGTTAATTCAATTTTATTTTTTTCCTAATAATATTAGGAAGTGTGTTTGAATTAATTATAATGACAAGTTTAATTTTAATATACATATTATATGTTAAGTAATTTAAAATTTATATTAGATTCTGATTCTACTTCAAATTTGTTGGCATAATCAGGATTATTATATAAAAAATATATCTAAATTAAAATTCAACGATCTTGTTTTGATTTTATTATAAAATAAATTTAATATTAAAAAATATATTTATGAGTGACATTTTAACCTCTAGTTACATGAGAGATTACAACTATAAGAATAAATCTTCCAATTGAATCTAGCGTCCAACGGTCCCCAATTAGTATCCAGCGCCATGAACCACTTAACATATTTATGTTGTTTAATTTCTTTTTGATATTCAGTGGTCCTAAGATATCGCTCAACGCCATGTTAGAATTTAGACAACTGTTTAATCATCCTCCAATTCGTTTATTTAAACAACTCTACCTTTTTCTTGGTTCAGAGATATAAAACTAATTAAGGATGTTTAAGAGTTATGATTTTCACTCGATAAAACATAATAGAGCACTAACCTTGATTCATGGGAGATTCTATGAATATGCGTTCTTCAAATTTGTAATCTTGTGTGCTCTTCGATCACTGTTTCCCAATCTATCTCTTTGCCTTTCTTTCTCTTCTCGCACGTTATTGATGGGTTACGGTGGAAAGAACCTTATGGCCAGAGACAGAACCCCAATTCCTTTTATAAACCAATGTCCATCAAGTTGATTTTTATTTTATCTTTATCTTTATTTTATTATCACTTCCCATAATAATAACCAATAAGCCTTTATATTTTATTATATCACAATTGAGCCCATCATAATATTTCAAATGAGTCACTAATAGAATTAATTCGTCAATTAATTCTAACATTCTCTCACTTGACTCATATGATGTCATAACATTATGTGATTTAATACATAAACATAATGCGCAATAAAAGACTTTGCATAAAATAGTTCCATCATTATTCATAATTAAAGATACAGAAATGATAAGAGTCATGGCGGTCACACATCATTCGATCAACATGATCCCTTCCATGTACTACTATATCATCCATTTCTCCTTAATATGACCTTAAAAACGAAAAGTCCATAATGGGTTCAAACATAATGTCATTTTACAAAGCAATAACATAACATAATTTGTTTTCTTCATCATAATTTGCATGCATAAACATAAAGAAGAAAACACAGATTTCAGAAATTTATACAT
>Ga0214543_1005014_pt1 | contig 24760 bp, 26 predicted proteins | sample CNSS2metaG_FD_160094 | JGI IMG/M metagenome (GOLD analysis project Ga0214543, IMG submission 160094) | Root nodule microbial communities from cowpea collected in UCLA plant growth center, Los Angeles, California, USA - CNSS2 | ecosystem: Host-associated > Plants > Roots > Nodule | place: USA... | reverse complement strand
TAGCATGTTGGCTTAAGTCAAGTCAACTATAGTCAACAAGTCAAACTTAGTCAAAGGTCAACAAGTCAACTAAAGTTGATTCAACTAAGTCAACTTTGGGAATCAAAAATAACAAATACAAATGAAAGGGATGAAGGATTAGTGAACTTCCTTTGTAAACATGCTTAGTTTTCTTAAGCATGTGCCTCCATCCTTGGTTGGGGTCAATCCTTCATCACTCTGTCTCATATTCAGCTCTTTCTGATCTAATAAGTACTTAAAACTGTTATGATCACTGAACACTTGGAACTGTGAACCGTACAAGTAGTGCCTCCACGTCTTGAGAGCAAAAATTACCGCAACCAATTCCAAATCATGTGTAGGGTAGTTCTTCTCGTGTACCTTCAGTTGGCGAGACGCATAAGCAACATGTCGTTTCTCCTGCATCAACACACACCCCAAGCCCTAGTATGAAGCATCACAGTACACCTCAAACGTCTTGGTTGTGTCTGGGATAACTAATATAGGTGCAGTGGTCAATCTCCTCTTCATATCCTCAAAACAGACTTAACACTCGTCTGTCCAAGAGAAAGGCTGGTCCTTCCTGGTGATTTGAGTCAATGGACTCACCATCTTGGAGAACCCTTCCACAAAGCGCCTGTAATAACCTGCTAGGCCCAAGAAGCTCCTCACCTCAGTTATGGTCTGTGGCCTTTCCCACTTCACCACCGTTTCAATCTTCGCTGGATCCACTGCGATTCCTTGGGCTGAGATTACATGACCCAAAAACTGTACCTCCTCCAGCCAGAACTCACACTTCGACAGTTTCCCATACAGTTTATGCTCTCTGAGTACCTCCAATACCACTCGCAGATGATCCGCGTGTTCTTCTTTACTCTCATAATATATTAGTATGTCGTCAATGAATACAACAACAAACTAATCCAAATACGGCCAAAATATCCTATTCATGTAGTCCATGAATATAGTAGGTGCATTTGTCACCCCAAACGACATCACCACACACTCATAGTGGCCGTAGCGAGACCTGAATGTTGTCTTCTACACATCCTCTAGTTTGACTAAGATCTAATGATATCCAAACCTTAAGTCAATCTTAGAGAACACAGCTGCTCCCCTCAATTGATCCAGCAAATCGTCAATTCTGGGTAATGGGTACTTATTCTTTATAGTCAGCTTATTCAACTGACGATAATCTACACACAATCTGGAACTGTCGTCCTTCTTTTTCACTAGCAGCACCGGTGCTCCCCATGGTGATGCACTTGGTCGGATAAACTTCTTCTCAAGTAGATCCTCAATCTGCTTCTTCAACTCTGCTAATTCAGCTGGCGCCATCTGATACGGTGCCATAGATACCGGGTCAGCCCCAAGGATGAGATCAATGGTAAAATCCACATCCCTGCTTGGTGGCAATTCTGGGATTTCATCAGGGAAGACATCTGCGTATTCATCTACCACTGGAATTATACTAATCTTCTCTGTCTGAGCTACTATCATAAAACATGTAGCTCTCGCTTCAATCTCCTTCTCTGCTTGGTTGGATGATATCAATTCTAGTCCTTCTGCATCTGGGAATACCACCATGCGTTGCCCGCAATCGATTACCACATGGCTGTTGGCCAACCAATCCATACCCAGAATCACGTCCAACCCTTCCATTGGTAAGCAGATGAGATTTACCTTGAACCTGCGGCCTGCCACCTCCATAGGGCATCCCACACAAACAGACGTGGTGGATACCTCTCCAGACGCTGGTGTCGCAACTATTAACTCGAACGCCAGCTCTCGCATCACTAGACCGAGCCTCCTCACACATTCATTGGATAGGAATGAATGGGTAGCTCCCGAGTCATACAACACAACAACCTCGTGATCAAACAACAAACAAGTAGTCTGTACTAAGTTACCTGACTGGACTGCCTCAGTAGTCGTCAAGGCGAATACACGACCTGGGGCTCTAGGTCGATCCCCGACTGGTTTCTTCGCTGGCCCGTCTGATCACAAACATAGCACTTGCCAGTGCTACCACCACCACTAGAGCTGCTTGAGGGTTTTGGACAATCCCTCTGAAGATGTTCCCCACCATAGTTATAGCACTGTAGTTTCCTAACCGAACTTTGTGGTCTGTCATATGGCTTCTTCTGCTGTCGTGAATTAGAGGTAGTCTTTTGAGGTCAAGCCCCTCTGCTGGGCCCCATCTCCAGCTGCTCTACGGCCTTGGCCTGCTCCACCAAGACTGGAAACTCCCTAATCCGGAGAGGTACAATAAAACGGTGCAGCTCGTGTTTCAGCCCGCCCTCATATTTTCTGCATCTCCACTCCTCGGTGACGGTGGGCGAGTAGAACCTGGCCAAGTACTCAAATCTGTTTGTGTATGCCTGCACAGTCAGGTTCCCCTGTTGGAATGTGAGGAATTTCGCCTCTCTCTCATGCCTGGCACTGTCTGGAAAATATTTCTCTAGAAATCTCGCCATGAAGGAAGTCCAGGTAACCTCCTTGCCCCGGGTCTACATGAGCTGCTGCATGCCTGTCCACCAGTATTTTGCGTCAGCTAACAGCAAGAATGACACAAATGCGAGCTTCTGAGCATCTGTGCAATCGATTACATTGCAGATTTTCTCACACTCTCTGAGCCAAGCATCAGCCTCATCTGGAGTGGATTTGCCCATGAATTTTAAGGGCTTATGCCTCATAAAGTCCTCCATCGGCACTGGGCATGTGGGTGCTACCACGGCTCTAGGTTGCGCTGCAATGGGCTGCATCGCATCTACCATCCGATGTATCGCCTGCGCAATCTCATCAACCCCAGCATTATTCCTCCTCCGCCTATTTGCCATAGCCTAAGCACGCCACCTATAATTGTTCACATCAAACAACTTTGGTTAAGACTTTATACCAAAAGTTAGATAACAAACAATGATCAAAATGATCTCACAAGCACACACGGTAAGCTCACTCCCCATAGACCCCAAAATCTTTTGAAAACCATTGCTCTGATACCAAATGTAACATCCCGTCAGGATATTATGAATTTTTAATAAAATAAATAACATAACTAATTACACTGCATTAATAAAACCTCATTTCCCGAAAACGCGGGAAATTAAAACATTCTTATTAATTCCAAATATACTCAAAGTTCGTAAATCATAAAACTGAACATAATTACAAAGCCTCTCATCAGAGTTTACAAATTATTTCAAAACAAAAACATGTAAATCTCCCAGACTATCCCCTCTCCGCGGCTAGGCCTCACCAGCTCCACCTACGATATCATCTACTCACGTGTACCGCGTACATGATCATCGCCAAATACAAGCAGATAGGGTGAGCTAAAATAGTAAGAAATAAATATGCACCAAACATATATACATAATATACATTAAAAGCAAATCTCATATTTTAATCCACATGGCCACCACCATGCATGATATCATTCAGCGTCAAAGAACCCCCTCCTTCTTTAATCACATGGCCACAACCATGAAACGTTAACACACATTAAGGAAGCCTCGTTACATTCCTTCTACATGGCCACAACCATGCTAACAACGTTATACATCTCCTAATGATTATCTCAAGGCGCCTTGCTGCCACACCTATCGGCCACAACCGATAGAGCACGTGCGAAAACTATGCTACGGATGACACACTGTAACGCAAGGTGGAGTTCCCAATTACGAACATGGTCTGTAACGTCCTAGGACTACCAAACTCGTCAGCATATCACTAAGGAGGGCAATCCATCTGGACCCATCCGTACTGGCCACAACCAGCACACTTACATCGGCAACACTCGTCAACCCGAGCCACAACTCAAAGGTTCCTCGTGTTCATCCGCTATCCCGAGCCACAACTCAAGGGAAGTCATTCTGGGCCACAACCCATAGAATGCCATGTGCTTCAGCCCTATCATGAGCCATAACCCAAGGATACGTTCCGGGCCACAACCCATGGAACAACCAGCAAACCCACCATTGAGAGATCTTAGAAGCATTGTAAACAACATAGCTCATTTTCAGCATCACAAATCTGATGCTGCACTATCACACTTCCTTGAAGTATATCCTTGCACTTCCCCTTGCTTAGACTAAAAGCCTTAGTGTTGCCTCCCAAACCAGTTCACTCAAGCTAGACTCACAGCCTAAGCGAGTCTTAGCAAAGTAGCAGCCCCACGAAGTCTCACTTAAGCGAGTTCCTTCTCGCTTGGGCGAGCCCATCCCTCGCTCATAACTAATACACCTCGCCTAAGCGGTGAACCTCAAGCGAACCACATCAGTTCCTTGAACTCTCGCTTAGGCGAGAGGATCTCGCCCTGGCGAGACGCACTTTCGCCCAAAACAGAAGATCCCGCCTGCGCGAGATGTGCAACCAAAATCACTCAACCTACACACGGGTTCTCACTTAGGCGAGACACACTCGCCTAAGCGAGATGGTCTGTCGCCCAAGATCAAATCACCCCGCCTGAGCGAGATGGTCGAGCAGGAAAGGTTTTCTAGTCCCTTCATATTTCGCTTAGGCGAGACATGCAGACTTTGGCACTATTTCACGCACACAACAACAACAACATACCAAATTCACACTCCAAATCATGCCAACCAATCAAGAATAATGCACCAAATATGTACACACAATTCAGACCCAAAATGAATCCCAAAATCTCAGTTTATACCATATCGCATATGTACAGTACCCTAAACCCTCATTATTTTCTTTCAATTTCACAAACAGTATGAGCAATTACCATCAAACCAAACATTTACCACTTCCATCAGTTAGACACAAAATTTAAGGTAAACACACAGCCCAATCATGTAAAACCATACAATTAACACAAGATTCTGGGTTCAGCTCCCCTAACCTGGATCCTTTGGTTTAGTAATGGATTACTTGAAAGCTTCCAAAAACACCACAACCCCCTTCTTTGCCTATCCCTCAATTCAGTCCTAAAACCTCCCTCAATCTGCCAAAAACTCTAAAATTCGTGCTCTCTATTCTGGAAAACAGTTCAGCTTGCCAAAACCCTCAATTTTTCCCCAAATTGACCTTTTATATGAAGCTTTAATGGGGTTAATTAAAAGAAACGAAAACTGGTTTTTATTTCTATTAAAGGCCCATTACTTGATGGTTTTTCAGCCCCCTTGGCTTGACCCTTTCTACTAGGTTTTCTCCACCCTTTCATATTCAGCCTACAACTAATTTTTAAGCAAAAAGAGTTAAATCTGACTCACTAAGGTTCGAACCCATGACCTTAATAAAGCCAAATCAAAGCTAAACCACCAAGCCAATTAATGTTTCATGCCAATTCACACACATTTACCATCATGTTATCACCCAACACGACCATGTATAATTTTAAAATAAAAATAAGTCAACCAACACACCAATAACACTCATAGGACTCAAACCCAAGTCCTTTCACACTTATAAAGTAATCTCAACCAATTGAGCTAGTACTTTTCCACGTCATACTCATTAGAATTTAATGTCATAAATACACTACCTACCTGCATTTCTTAATTAATTATTTATTTAATTAATTAAATTTCGCGGATCTTACAAGAGGGTTCATGATTGGGATTGGGGATGACTAAATCTAATTTCAGGATCTGATTGGTGTTCTATTTTATGAAATTGATTTGAAATTGATTACACATGAACTCTATAAGCATGATTGAGCACTAAAGGAGTGACAAATGCATATCTGGAATGAATGTTGGGCTGTTAAGGTGTGCATAGGTGCTGGAAAAAAATCTGGGATTTTTCCAGAACTGGATGCACTACTTGGCGGTACTCAAGTTGCCACTAGGCGACACACACTGTCCAACAATCCCTTGGTGGCTGGCTGGATGAGGGTGCAAAATTGGGTTATTGATGCAATTTTCCTTGGAAGCACAATTTTAATGAAAAATGAACTTGGGGTTTTGTGGCGAGCCTAATGGGTGGAATGGGATATGAGGAATTGGCTAAAAAGGGGAAATGTGTAAGAATTGTTTTGGTGCAATTTGGGCCTGGAGTAATTATATGCATGAATTGGTTGTTGAGTTCTAATGTTTGTAAGCATGCTTTATTGTTGGTTCAATCTAAGTGTGGGATAGGTTTTGTTGGATAGGTATGTTTACTTAAATGTGAATGATGAATATACATGCATATAATTGATGGGTATTTAATTATGGTATGAGTTGTGTGATTGGGCAAATGAACCAATTCCAGTAGAAGATTATATGTAGTGATATTCTGAATTGTGTGGTTTGGGAATTAGGTGCATTGGAACTTGACTTGGTGGAGAAAAACCAGTAGTTGTCATGCTACTGGTGTGGCGCTTGGTGATGGAGGTTGACTTGCTAGGCAATAGGCCACAAAGAGAACTTTGAGGCTAAAACCCGATAGTTGGCGCATGGCGACGTAAGGGGGTCTCGCTAGGCGATTTTTTGTAAAATTGGGCCTGAACCAAATTCAATGGGCTGGCGCCGCCTGACACCAAGTGTCTCGCTAAGCAGTTTGCACCAATTACGCTAGGCGACACGGGTGTTGCACCAAGCGACGGTGTGTGCATATGTTGTTTTATTTTGTGGACGTTCTACAAGACTTGGGATACTGTGCTTTGGGTATGAACTTGTTGGTGGCCCATTTACGAGTTGTAGCTTATAATGGAGGTTAAACACGTGCCATTCGTGTTGTAGCCTGGTGGTATTGGAATTCTAGTGTGAGCATGCGAGTTGTGGCTCGTATGGATTAGTTCCACTTGATTGCCCTTCACGGGTAGTGGCCAATGAGGTTGGTAGTCTTGTGTTCAAAATATGGATCATGGTTTGTATTGAGGAGCTCCACTTGGGTTATGGATTGTGGTTCGTAACGTGATAATTCTCGCGTGTGTCCTACGGATGGTGGCCTGTAGAGGTGGAATCACAAAGGGTGGCTCATGGTGGCAAGTATCATCTCCAGGACATTATAAGAGTGTGTAGAATCTGGATGAACATAGTGGTGGCCGTGAATACTAGTGCCCATGGATGGTAACCCTCAGAAGGGAAGTCGGGTTAGTTTAATAAGCTGGGATGCAGGTTTATATTGTGATGTTTATTATGTTTTATTATTTGAGCTCACCCTTTCTGTGTGCGTTTGGCGATGATCGTGTAATTCGTTACATGGGAACAAATCATATTGTAGGTGATGTTGTCGACGAGTAGTGCAAAGTGAGTATTAACTTTGGGGATATTGAATTTTAAACTATGTTTGGATAAATTTTGTAATTTAATTCCAGTTGGTTTGGAACTCAGATGTTATTATGATTTACCTACAGTTTTGTAATTTGGAATTTTGAAACTCGGTGAATTTAATAAAGTATTTAAATTTTTCCACACTTTGGGAAAGAAGTTTTAATAAAGGTTGAATTATTAATTATTATTATTATTATATTTCTTTTAAATTTGTAATATCCGACCAGGATGTTACATTATCTTGTATGTGTTGTTATACACGTCTAAGTAATGTACGTCTAATATATATTTTTAGACTCAATTAATGTCAATATAAATACATTGATGGTATATTTTAAAACAATAGTTAAATATATTTTTGGTCCCTTAACTTTCAGTGAAAATTGAAATTAGTTCCTCTTCGAAACTTTGGACTAATTTAGTCCCTTATCTTTAGAAATATATGGAATTTGTCCTTTTAACCAAACTTTGTTGAGTTTATTTGACATTTCAAACGCATTTCTCTGCTAACATTGAAGCGGAAATGTGTTAAATGGTATGAACAACTTAAATGCTACATGAAACACGTTTACAACATCAAATAAACTTAACACAATTTGTTTAAAAAGACATTTTACACATTTTTAAAGTTGAGCGAACTAAATTGGGTCAATGTTTCGAAGAATGACTAATTCCAATTTTCGCTTAAAGTTAAAAGACCAATAGCATATTTAACCCCTTAAAATAATTAATTCGTTAATTTTTACTTTTTTTTTTCGGTCTTACTAAAGTCTTAAGTTCTAATTTTTAAAGTAAAAGTATGTAAAATGTGAATTTAGATAATATAACACAACATTTATAATATTAAAAGTATAATTTTTTTATTACAAATATATAATTTAAACTTTTCAAATTAATATTAAGTATAAATTTTATTTTATTTGTTACATATATAATTATTTAAAACTTATACCAATTTATATGTAGATATTGTGAGGACCTAGAAAATAGTAGTTTAGAATGAGTAAGTGTTTAAAATAATGGAACTTGATTATTTTATTATTAAAAATCTTAAATATAAATAGAAATCTAATAAACGAGTTTTATTAGTTATAAACACTTTATTAGTTTTATTAGTTATAAATAGAAATCTAATAAACGAGTTTTATTAGTTATAAACACTTTATCCTCTTTGCCTTCTCTCTAAGTTTTTGACTCCTGTAATCATTTGTTCAACGATCAGACACCACTAGGGGGATCCTTGCGACACGCCCTACGTTTCTGTCTGATCAATTTCTCAATCAGAGTAAGTTGATTTTCTGCTCGTTTCTCTAATTTTGTCTAAATCTCATTGCATGCAGATCATTCTAAACCGCATGTGCCTTCTGAGTTCTTCTTATGTTTTTCCACTGATCAGTGGTTCTATTGATGCACTCTGATCATGTTCTTGTTGTTCTTAGGGAGAATTGGGGACTCTGCCAGGTTGTGAGGTGTATTTGAACTCTCTGTGAACTGTCTGTATAGTATCTCAAGTAAGGGAAGCTAATATTTATCGTGTCTCACAAATCTATTAGGAATTTTATTATATGATTATTCTGTAATTGATTGATGTGTTTGATATGTGGACTGGGTTGTGATGTTTGAAAATGGGAAATACTTAGGTTTTATTTGATGTTTGAGAATAACTGTATGTTATAAGTGCAATTAGATGCAATTTGTGTGAATATGTTGATAGAATTAATGTGTCATACTCGAATGGTCTTTGTAGAGGTTTTGGGGTTGTATGGATTGGTTGAATAGGTTTAATTTTGCTTAAATAAACTTCTGTAGAATTGTATAGATTTGTTTACTCGCTGGGCGAGCCTCCTCGCTGGGCGAATAAGTTGATCTACATAATTATGCAGAACACTGATCTGCAGAATTATGCAGATTCGCAGACTCGTTGGGAGAATTTCCAAGTTAGGAAATTCTAGTCCTGGCCTAGTGGCTGGGCGAGTGCTACTAGCTGAGCGAGCATAGGCCAGTGGTTGGGCGAGTGGTACTAGTTGGGCGAGCATCAACCAGTGGCTGGGCGAGTGATACTAGTTGGGTGAGTAAGTACAAAATTGAAACTTGCATTCTTGAGTGATTTGAATGATATTTTTGTAGTTATAGAAGCTTTTTAATTATTATGAATGATGAGTATATGATATGAGATTGTTTATATAATACTGAGTTGAGATTGGTTGATGCTAACCCAAGGAAGATTAGCAATGATTGTGGTAGTGTATGCATTGAGATAGGGATTGTCTTGGTAGTTATCCTAACGCTCTAATAACCATTCAAATTCTCAAGTAGAGAGGAATGGGGTATCTGGTGAGAGGAGCAGGAGGTCCTAACCTAGGGGTTTTTCCTTGACCATAGGTGTTAACGAACTAACCTTGTATGTCGTAGAGTTTTACTCTGTATTTGTCGCTCTGTAGAGCATGAGATGCCACTACAAGTGCACAACTACCTTGATCCAACTTCAATGCATAAATTCAGATTAATTGGGTCTTAGATTATTAATTTGTGTGAAACCAATTGATTATTTGTGCTTTTTGTATGTTATTAACTATAGAATTGATTTAAGTTCTCTTTTTAAATCATTAGCTTACCCTTCTTTTGTCTCTTTTGTTTTTGGTGTCTGTTATTTCTTGCCATGATCACCTGATTGGTGTGAGCAGTTGAAGATCTTACAGCTAGCCCCGTGCAAGGAAGAGGAGGAAATGTTGCATAGTAGAGTTTCTATGGAAATTCTAGTGTTTTTAGTTTAGACTTGTGTTTTCTCTTTTGAAAACTCTAGTGCAAGTTGTGTATATAAATTGTATAGCAGTTTATCTAGTTTTTGTGGGATGACTGTAACATACTGTTTATATTTTGGATTCTATGCTTTGAACTATCAGATATGTAATGTTTTGTTTGATGGTTTAAACTATTAAATAGGATATTACAAATATGGTTAATGCTAATTTTTTTATTAAAAAATATCGGTTTAAATTTACATACCAAAAATATTAAAAAATAAGATTATTTATATTACAATTTAATATAACAAAAAGATAAATGTAATTTTTTGTGGACAAATTATTACGAGAAAATTTTTTAATATGACAATGCAAACGATTTGTATTATCAATATAATATTTGTAATATAAATATATATATATATATATATATATATATATATATATATATATATATATATATATGATGTTTTAAATAATATTATTTTAACAAAAAAAGTAAAATATCTTTTTAAATTTTGTTTTATTAAATAGTCAAATAATTAGAAATCACCAAAAGATAGAATTAAAAAGAAAAAAAATAGTATAGAAAAAAACTTCAGCATTCCAAATCTTTTTAAATGTTATGCAGCTTAACTCATGTTTCACACTCATTTCTGAAACTTTTTTTGCCTTCCCTTGATAACTATACTCCTTTGAAAGTAACTCCTTTTCTATTTTATGCTACCATTTATAACTCACAGTAACAACAAATACATCAAATAGAGAAACACGAGTCATTCTAGAATCAATAAGTAGCATCAGAAACCAAAAAGCAAAACAGAACTTGCCACTTCAAAAAATATTGATAACGCTTCACTTTCAACAAATAACGATTTGGCCAAAGCGAAGAACATAGGGTTCTAAAAAGGGTAAAATCGTAAGTATGAAAAAAAGGAGAGAGAAAAAGGTTACATGGAAGTGGTGAAGGATTGAGAACATGAACGATGGAGAAGAGAAGGATAAAATCTTGAGGTTAGGATTCAAGAAAGGACATACCAGTTCGGTAGGTGCTGGAATTGCAATGAAGGTTATAAGGTGAGACGAGAATAAAGAGAAAGAGGCGACAGGACTTTCGACAACGACAATGGAGATGGGAAGTTCTTGATCTCTGTTTCAACGAAGGTGATCAAATCAGAAATAGAGTGTGCACAATTTCTAGGATAGGACACAATTAGAGAAAGGGGAAAATTGAACTATAAAACAGTACAATTCAATTATAAATAGTTCGATTTTTTTAAGTATAATACAGTGTAGTTAATTATAGTTCAATGCAATTAGGTTAATTTTGCCTATCCCTAATTACATGATATAAAAGACACATGTGAAGTAAAAATACATACCGTATGATTTTAAGAATGTTTATTTGATGACCTACAGTGCATTTATTTCCATCTCTAGACATTAATTTTCTCTCTCTCTCTCTCTTCTTCTCTATGACCATAGTACTAACAAGATGGAGTGTTGGAGTGTTCAAATGCATGCGTTATTTGACTTCCAAGATGTTCTTGATAAAGTCAAGAAGAGCTATAATCAACTTGTTGAACCTGTGGTTGAAAGCTCAAAAATAGGCTTTCAAAAAGAATCAAAAGAAAGATTCACTAGTGCAAAATAGACATATTAGAACAGAATATTACATCGGTTGTAAGGGAATCGGTCTAAAACAAAATGCGGTGGCAATTTTGTAAATAAAAGGAAGTATATTAGATCGGTTGTTTATTTAACCGATCTAATATTTACATATTAGATCGGTTGCAAGGAAAACCGATCTAATATGTAACTATTAGATCGATTAAAAAAACAACCGATCTAATATCATTACGCGAAAACCCTTTTTTCGTGTTCTTCCTTTGCGCCTCCACTTCTCTTTTTCTCTCCCAGGCACTCTCATTTTCGCCACCATGGTCACCGCTCGTCATTAGGGTTTTGGATACAAAGCTTTTCGTTGCCATCGTCGCGTCCAACTACCGTTTTCATCTCTTTTTCTTCCATTATTGAAGTTCCACTTCATCTCCTCCGTTGGTCGCCGCTGCGTCATGTGTTGCAACACCACTCCATCTCGTGCCACACACCTTTAGCCCAGGTATTAGATCTAGCTTCACTCCTTTTGCAGAACCACACCTAAAAATCGTTCTATCTCTTTTGTTCTTGATTTGAGTTTTTTTGTTTTTTTTGTTTCTTTCTCGTCAGATCTGTAGAGTCTTCTTCCTAACAATGTCACTATTATTCTTTGCACATCTTTTCTTAACGAATCTGAAGTGTATTTGGGATCGAAGACCAAAGTTAAGGACGATGAAAATTTGGAAACGGACATTGATGAACATCGTTGATGTTTCGAAAATGGTTTTTTAGGATTTTAGATCGGTTGTTGCAGAACCGATCTAATATGTCTCTGACATATTACATCGGTGTATATTAGATCGGTTATAGAACCAATCTAACATGTGCTCGAGAACCGATCTAATATACATATTTTGTACTAGTGATTATAAAGCATTATTCTTTCCTCATCAATGCGTTGATAGCACATTTTGAGAAGAATGCTTCGACTCAAACATCAAAGGTTGTGTGGGATTTGCTGGCTAAAGCTATTTTCGATGATGACAACCTTAAAAAGGTGAAATTGCAACACGACGGCTTGAACTGCTTCAGATGGAGAAAGCATGTGGTGTTGTTGTGTCAGATCAAACAATGGTGGAGAAGGTAATGTGAACTTTGAGTGAGAAGTTTGACTACATAGTGGTGGCTATTGAAGAATAAAAAAAAACTTTCCACTATGAAGGTAGAAGAGATGTATGGAACCCTTGAAGCCCACGAATAACGACTCCTAACGTGACCAACGAGAGAATGATCGTGCATTGCAAACCAAAGTGAATTTCAAGAAAGAGGGTGGCAAGAAACACTGGAAGGGCAAATATTGGTATGTTGATACAGGGTTTTCTAATCATATGAATAGACACAAAGAGTGGTTAATTGAAATTGATTCTAATATCAAGAGCAAGGTCAGATATGGAAACAACAATTTTTGTTATGGCTGAAGGACTTGGTAAGGTGGTGATTCAAGGAAGAAAATGTAATACAATTGTATTTCATGATGTGTTGTACATTCCTCCCGTGAAAAGTAATATGTTGAGTGTTGGACAACTGGTTGAGAGAGGGTCTTCGTTCAAAGTAGATGATGCAAGGCTAAACCTGTATGAACAAAAATATAGACTTGTTTTAAAGGCTCCACTTGCTTAGGATATGACTTTCAAGACAAGTCTATCAGCAACTCCTAGATGTTTAGTAGTTTCAGTGGATGATGATAGATGGTTATGGCACCAAAGATATGGGCACTTGAATTTCCATAGTTACAGCTACTTAGCTCCAAAAAGATGGTGATTGAGTTGCCCAACATCAAAATACCTAAAGCAATATATGAGGAGTGTGTAATGAGTAAACAACTAAGGAAGTCTTTCAAATCTACTCCATTTCACACAACAGTAGATTCGTTGGAGGTCATCTATTGAAGTACCTACATTGGGGGGCATGTATGTTATTTCTTTTGTTGATGAATTTACGAGGAAGATTTGGGTGTTTGTGATTGGCAAGAAGAGTGACTCTTTCATAGTGTTTCAAAAATGTAAGAAACAAGTTGAGAGAGTAATAAGTATATTAAGTACCTAAGAATTGATGGAGGAGAGAGTTTACCTATGTTAAATTTGACGAATTTTGTAGTGAATCGTGTCATCGGGTTCGTTCAAGTTTTCAGGCTCGTCCGTGTCGTTGGGTTCGTCCGAAACATCGAGCTCGTTTGGATCGTTGGGTCTGTCTAGGTCATCGTGCTTTTCTGGGTCATCAGGTCCGTCAGGTCATCAGGCACGTCTAGGTCTTCAGGCTCGTCCAGGTCGTAGGGTCTATTCGGGTCGGCGGGCCTATCTGGGCTTCGGACTTGTCCAGGTTATCAGGCTCGTTTGGCTCGTCGGGCCTGTCTAGGTCTTCGTACCCGTCTGGATCACTCGGCTTGATCTTTGACTCTAGCTTAATGTAGTATTATTTGGGGGGCTTAACCCACCTTAGCCCTAATCCTAACCCACAAGAGAGGGGGCTTTGGGGGCTGGGGCTTTATTTTGGCTCCCTCATTTGGGGCCCTCTAAAATAGGGCTTAATGAAGAGTGGGTTAGGGCTTGCCCGTGAGCTAAGGGTCAAATTGACACCTCTACTCTTTGCTTAAGCTATTGGAGTTCTTTGCCAAATGCTAAAGGGAATTTTAGTGGAAAAGGGCAACAAAGTACATAAAAAAAAGGCTACAAGTATGATACACAAGTAGATTTTTGAGTGGAACACTTAGAGGAGTGTAAAGGTTTTAAATATATTTTATTGTTATTTTGTTTTACTAACATTACTTGCAGAATTTAGCAATGTAGAGCAATCCAACATGTTTCAATAGAGGCATTCTTCTGGGAGTGGTTTTACATATGGTTTAACGTATCCTACTCCTCACATAGATAATTTCGTTAGAGGATTTGAAAGTACCAAGAGAGTTTCACAAAGAGATACACCTAGTATTTGTGTGGCCTTAGTGGAGGATATCAATGAAATCATGTCATGCATAGTACATCTGAAGGGCAAAATATGTGAACTTAGAAGAAAGCACAAACATGGCAGAAAATCATCGCCAAGGGCGAAACAAGTATACTCTAAGATGTTCCAAATGTGAAGGATATGATAATGAAACTCATCAATGTCCTAAATGGAATGCAACTCCCAGTACCAATAGAGACCTCAAGCATTACATGTTATACTTGAAAAAAGAGAAAGAAAAGACATTGCAAAAATTAGATGTCTTGAAAAGAGGATTGTGTATTATTGAGTGTATACAAAATGTTACAAGATGTGTGATATATATACACACAAAGTTAACCCTATAAACCAAATGGACCTAAAACATGGGTCTATGCTAACACCACCCCTCAAACTCACAATGTTACGGCTAAATGCATTGAGAGTTTGTCAAATAAAAAACAAAAGCGTAAAACAGAGTGCAGTTTGGTAAATATATATGCAATTTGTAGAGTTGAAGGAACAAATTGTAAAGATATAGTGCCAAGTTGAAGATGATGACGATTAAAATGACAATTTGTTTCAATATGCTTGGTTCGCTCATGAAAAACAAAGTTGCAAGCAATATGAATAGCACCTTTATTGTCACAATGTAGAGGGGTAGGATCTTTCAAATAGACACCCATATCTGCTGCTGAAGAGGACAAGACTACTAAGGAGGGCGAGATTGTGCTTGTTGTGTACGATGTTTTTGCAAAGATTGTTGTTGAGGTCTAGCTTTGTTTAGCAACAAAGGACACTAAGATTTCCAATTATTCTTCTGTTTGTAGTAAGAACACTCATCAAAAGCAACTTTACCAACATGTTGTTTATGTTGAGCTCTAGTAAAAGACTTATTGAAAGCTACAAAAACAGATAAAGTAGAAGAAGGATTGGTCATGTGATCATTACTAGTCTAAAGTCTAATTTCCTTTGCTAATAATTCATTAAAAACATCATCAATAAAAGGCAGAGGGTTACAATGCAACATTGAACTACGCAAAAGTTCAAAATCACTATGCAAGGCCATAAGAAATCGAATCAAACGTTGTGATTCCCTATGAGTAATATATGGTGTAAAAGCACTCAATTCTGCAAGCTTAGTCAAGGCAAGTTGATCCTATAGGGTTGTCATGGAAAAATAAAAGTCATGAATGCTCATGTTATTTTTCTTTAATGCACGAATATTTGTCTCAAGTTGATATTGTTTTGAAAAATTAGACCATACTTCTTTTGGAGTATCATATTTTTCCAATTGAGCGCCAATTGAATGTGTGACAGAATTATTGACCCAAGTGATAATTTTAGAGTTATCAGATTCCCAGGCCTCTAAAGTAGTATCATAATTATTGACTTTTGTATCAATTGGTTTTTCCTTAACACCTGAAACATAACCTCACATGGACTTTCCACGAAGAAAGATTTTCATAACATAACTAAAGTAGGAATAATTTTTACCATCCAATTGCGCACTAATAGACTGAACATAATCATCTTTATGAGTTGCCATGATAAATCGAATACAAACCGAAATTGCAAACCACACATCAGAAGCAACGAATAAAAAAAAATATGATCCCAATATTAGAAGATTACAAATACCTAGTGAAATGCTTGAAAATTTGCGCAAGAGTCTTAGTGCTTAGGGGTTAGGATTTAGGAAAGAGAAATTACTGCAAGAATCACTTCTCAATCATAAAATTTACAAAGATGCTTAAGGCTTAGGGCTAAGGGTTTAGGGAAAAGGAACTACTATAAGAATCCCTTCTTAATCATGGATCATTTGGGGCTCTTAGATACCATGTAAAGAACAAAGAAATATATGAAGAAGGAGATTTGTATTATTGAATGTGTATAAAATGTTACAAGAGGTATGATATATATACACTCAAAGCTAACCCTAGAAATCATAAGTAAATGAGTCTAAAACATGGACCTATGCTAACAGCCTTCATGCTAAGCTTTTTGATTGAAACAAAATTAATTATATGGGATGAATCACCAATGATGAATAGTTTATGCTTTGAAGCATTTGGTGTAGAAATTTGAGAGATATATTTTGAAAAGTGAAAATGAAGAAAATAGTTAAAAACCTATTAGTGGTAAAGTTATTGCTTTCGGTGATAATTTTAGACAAATTTTGTTTGTTGTTATCGAAGGACTGATATACGACGTTGTGAAGGTAACAATAAACTATTATGCTTTATGTAAAACTTTCATAAAATATGAGATTAAATATTGTCAAGTGTAGTGATAGTTCAAGAGATTTTAAAGAATTCGGGTATTAGATTTTAAAAATTGGAGATGGAAAATGGATTTGAATAAAAATGGTGATGACATTGTTCATGTACCACAAGATAATTTACTTAAAAACATTGAATCACCCTTACTATCATTGATTTAGGTTTCTATCATAATTTTTTGTTTAATATGATGTCTCATGGATTTTTTTTTATGATACAACTATATTTTTTCCTAGTAAACCAACTTAGTGATTTTTATTTTATAATAAGTGGTGACGAAAAAACTTATCTAAGTTTAGACACGCCTTGCCAATCAGATAAAGATCAAGAAATTCAAGATGAATGATTTACATAAAAATTCTTAAATTCTTAAATGATGAGGGATAAGAAGTCATCAAATTAAGTTGAAGATCAGTGTCCCTAATAATATTTTAAGACATATGGGACACAATTCTACTTAATATTTTGGGAAAAAATATTAATTTTGCAACTGGCATCGCAAGCAAAAACATTGGTCACAATATATTTATCCTAATAATGAATTTGATTCCTTTTGAATTAGGACTACCTTTTGAAAATAAAGGCACAAAGGAGGAAAGGTACCACTCTAAACTTTGAGGTATATGGTTGAATAATATATCAAGATAAGATTCAAAAGAAAGTAACTCACTCTTTGTTAGCACGAAACGACAAATGCACTAGTTACAACGTACCAAGTAATAAGTATTTAACGTTCGCGAAGACAAAAAAAAAAAACTCGTTTTAGTATTTTTTTTTTCAAACACTAGTTGTGTGACAAGAAATTAACAGAGTATTTACAAATTGTCAAGACTAGATCTCATCCACTTCATTGTCATGCATTCATAATCAACTCAATTCCATACGTGTTAAAATCAACTCTTAAATTTACCCAAATTCTATTCCTACCATCTTTGAGTGAATGATAACTCTTCAAGTATTCCTTGAATCTTCAACAAGTGAAATCATGCATTAAGTTCAAGACCTTTAGGATTACTATTGAATCATGTTCTATCCCTAGATACATGCTTCATTAGGTTGTTAATTTCAATCAAAGGTTCAAAAAACATTTTCAAACACCTCAAGAAGCAAAAATCAGGTCATAGGTCATCAAGCCACAACAAGCATTAAGCATAGAAATCAAATATTAACATAGAAATGGAAAACATATATATTCACATCACAAAATACTTAAGAATTCAATTTATTACATCTAATCTCAACAATAGGTTTAACTCTCTATGATGAAGAACCTAGGGATTAAAAATTGAAGGGACGAGAAGAAATTAGAATCAAAGAGAAGAAGAAGGTCATTTCCCAAGGAATCTAGTAGTTGGTCCAAGCTCCATTTTTTCATCTCATTTGCATCCACATCTCTAATCTGTAGCCCATATTCCTCTATAATCCAAAAGGGGGAAACCCTCCATGGATGAATAAGGAAACCCAATGAGGAGAAAGGAGAGTTTCACAGCGCCTCTAACAACCTTTGTAAGCCTCTCCTAAGCACCCAAGGTGTTTCTCTTCATGCAAAATGACGAATGTCCCTAAACCCTCACGAGAAGCATGAATAAATACCCTATTTTGGCAATTCATCGTCGCCAACATCTGACGTCATCTCAAAATCATCGGGCGCCATAAGTTAAAACGCGAAATGAGAAGCTTCTGCCAGACCCCGCCCGACATTGCTTGACCACCGCCCAACGCCGACAACCATAGTCTAACACCTCTACTTCTAGTGATTTATCGCCAATGAGCTTTTAGGTCACCCAACGAGAGGTGCTCTACAACTGAGTTTTTTTCTCTGACTTTGTGATGCTAGGCACATTTCTTGTGGTGCTTGGTGTATGTATTTACCTATTCATCATTTGTTGTTCAATTGTGCTTTCTTGAGTTCCAACTTGTTTTCCTCCACCAAAATTGCTTCTTGTTCACTTATTCACACACTCAAAAAGGAGATTAGAGGTAAAACAAGTTTAAATTAATTTAAACATAAGAAAACACCAAAATAAGATAAACTTGAGGACTAAAAAATAAATAAAAACTAAAGGAAAGTTTGTTTTATTCACAAAACGTAACACAATATAAAAGATAGAAATTAACGTTGTCACTTTCTTAAAAGAAACAAATCTCACTGTCTCAACCACACCTAAGTATACGGCCTTCAGCAAACGTCCTAGCCGCATACTCTGTACTAAGATATCATCCCCTCTGAAGTATACTTCCCTCAGCAAACCTCATGGTCGCATACCCTGTGCTGGATACCCCCTCTGGAGCATACGGCCCTCAGCAACAACCTTCTGGCCGCATACTCTATACTAAGACATCCTCCTCTGAAGTATACGACACTCAGCAAACCTCGTGACCGCATACTTTGTACTAAGATATCCTCCCCTCTGAAGTATACGGCCCTCGGCAAACCTCATGGCCGTATACCCTGTGCTGGATACCCCCTCTGGAGTATACAGCCCTCAGCAACAACCATCTGGCCGCATACTCTGTACTGGGACACCCTCCTCTGAGGTATACGGCCCTCAACAACCCCCTAGGCCGCCTACTTTGCACTAAGTACCCCCTAGGCAATCCGAGTCCAGCTGCAACCGCCTAGATGATCAAGACAGATGAGAAGTGCCCACGCATGGAGATCCTCATGACCGAATACCGAGCACTGCCACCCTTGAAGGACTTCCTGGAAATTTCTCTCCTTACCATTGGATCCAAAAATGACCAGAAAGGGAATATTGGGTCAAAAAGCCCATCTTAGGTAGGATCCACAGGTAAAAAGGTATAAATAGTACACTATTTTATGCATTGATTACGCATTAAATATTCTCTGAAACCACTGACATCACCAGCACTGACTTAGGCATCGAAGTGTCTTTTGCAGGCACACTTGTGCTACCATTGGAGTTTCATCGGAGCAAGAAGATTCACCCGACCAGTCAGCACCAGAGCCGTCCAGCAGACTTGTGGAGTACAACTTGGTCCCCTAAGAACACTCACAATCATATTAATGACTCAAAATTTTATTATAAGTAGTGGAGAAGAATATATATAATAGTTAATGCCTTATCTTCAATTGGGCTTGAAATAATGGGCCCAAATCCCTCATAGGCTAAAATTGCAAAAAAAGAAAAGAAAATTTAAATCCAAAATGGCAAGGAAAAGGAATTAAATCATATAAAAAATCTGAATATGTTGCTAATGCTTACATGCATTCAATATCCTTTCTAAATTTAAGGAAGTTGGTCTTTGAATTCGATATTGTACCTACAAACAAATACACAAAAATAAGGGTCGAATAAAGCCATAATAATCTGAAAATTAAAAATATATATCTATATTGAGATTTGAATCCCATGAAAGAAAATTCTCTTATTATTAATATATTTGTACATCTTTCTTCGGGATGAAATACCAATCTATGAAATACCAATCTATGAAAAACATCAAATGTACCAATATCAAAAGACTAACCATATGTTCAAAACCGATTCAATGCAATAAAAAATAGCTATAGAACTCATCATCCATAGAAGTAACATAATGCAATGAGAAATGTCCTTTAAAGACCATACAATGTTCGCTAACATTGAAACTAAATGACTTAGGATTTATAACAAAATCTAAAACAGAACCATTGGTCCCTTAAGCCCTTTCATTGGGATGATTTGCTCATTCCTTTTAGACCTCGATTGTTGGGGGACTAATGTTCCTACCATGCCCAATAGTCATACATTGCTTAGAAGTTGAGGCCTAAGACGATATAAATATCCCTTCCTCCTTCTACTCTCTAAGGCACCTTCTAAGGAAAAAATCGTGACAGAGATCATGCTCCAAAGTAGACAATACCTCGACTGTATGGTGATTGACAACAATTCTATCATCCAACATGGGACGCGTATTGTCTGCTTTAGAGTGTGGGCTTCATCACAATTTTGTCTTTAAAAGATGCATTAAAGGGTGGAAGGAGGAAAGGGTATTTAAAACGCCTTAGGCCTTGACTTCTAAGCGATGTGGATTGTTGGGCGCGGTAGGAACATAACATAATGCAATGAGAAATGTCCTTTAAAGACCACACAATGTTTTTTACTTCATCCATCTCCATGCTTGCTCCTACATTTATCCCTTTTCTTCTTTAACTTGTTTTATGTATTGTTCTTTAATAAGAAATTCTTCACTGTGACAACAAAACAAAAGAATTCATAAGTCTAACAATATTAGAAAAAAGTAGAGTTAAATATGTTTTTAGTCATTAGACTTTGACGTGAAATTAAAATTCTTCATTGTCCGAAACTTTGATACATTTTAGTTCCCAAACTTTAAAAATGAATGAATTTAGTGATTTTAACCCAATTATGTTAATTTTTTGACGTGTCAAATGCATTCCCCAGTTGACATTGAAGTGGAAACATATCAAACGATGTAAACAACTCAAATGCTAGCATGAAACGCGTTTGACATGTAAAAAAAAATTTAATGTAATTGGATTAAAAAGCCTATGACCATTAACTTTGGGACTAAAATATATCAAAAATTCAAATATGGACGAATTCTAATTTTCTGTCAAAATTAAGAACTAAAAACAAATTTAACAAAAAAAAAAGTTAAATATGTTTTTAGTTCCTAAAGTTTCAGTGAAAATTGGAATTAGTCTCCCTTCAAAACTTTTGACCAATTTAGTTTTTCATATTTAGATATGCATGCATTTAGTTCTTTTAACCAAAATTTTGTTAGTTTTTCTAACATTTCAAGCACATTTCATGATAGTATTTATGTTGTTTACATCGTTTGAAACATTTCTGTTTTAATATTAACTTAAATATTATCATGAAATGTGCTTGAAACGTCAACAAAATTCAACAAAATTTTGTTAAAAGGATTACATTCATGCATTTCTAAAGTTAGAGGACTAAATTAGGTCACAATTTTGAAAATGAACTAATTCAAATTTTCATTTAAAGTTAAGGAATAAAAACATATTTAAAAAAAAAAGTAAGATTCTTTTATTCTCTTTCTTTATACTTTTTGTTTCTATTTCTTTCTTTTCTCCTCTCTTTCTCTTCAATTTTCTTCTTAATTTCTCTTTTTTCTCTTCTTTCTCTATCTTCTTTTCATACATTTTCTCTTTCCTTTTCTAATTGTTTTATTTTATAATCTCTTTTACATTTTTCCTAAATTCTTTTTCTCTTCTTATAAACTCTTTTTTTTTTCCTTTTCCTAGAAGCTTTTTTCTTTCTTCTTCTCCTAAGCCTTTTATTTCTCTCATAAAAAGACATTAGATATTTTATTTTCATAATAGCTTTCAGAGCCAGTCATGTCAAAATGAATTGTACCATGATTTCTCCAAGATTTTTTACATCTTACAAATTTTGACAAACACAATTTAAGTTTTTATTTTTTTCTAAATCAACAAGTGGTGGAAGAACAGTTTCAACTTTCCTCTTCCACTAAAACTATGATCTGGGATCAAATTTGTCTCTAAATGAGGAAAAAAAATTTCCCATTCCATGTAAGGAGAATAAAACATGGCTACACAAACAAAAACGATTAGCAAAAACATAATATACCTTACTCAAAATGTATCCCTCAACCTTAATGTTATACAGGAAAATAATGCCCTCAAATCACTCAAGTCAAGTTGAATAACATGATACCAACCATTAGTTAGAGAAGAGCAATTCACCAAGTACTTGTGAATTTCAAGAAACACAAAAACTCAACATGACATGACTTAAGGATTACAAAGACAAACAAGAAAACACAAAATAAAGAAATAGGCTGAACCAAAAAAGTAAAAAGATGTGATGAAAGTAAGAATTTGATAAAGATAAAACACTTTGAGAGACAATAATAAACTAGATAATGAATTTAGAATTAATATAAATAGTCTCAAGAAATGAATCAGGTATAGATTAACAGAACTAATTTAAGCATACAATTTAATTAAAACTAAATCCAATTATATAAATCTCAAAATTCAATTCAAACAAACAAGAATATTTAACAATTGAACTCACAATACCATATCTCACAACTAGGAATCAAGGAATTGAAATTATAAAAAAAAAATAATGAACAAAAGACTCAAGTCAAAGAAAGTTAAGAAATCAATTAAATGACTCAAAGTAGCAAGAATGTGAAAAGCAATCATAAATATATATTATTGATTAAATTTCTTATGTAACTATTATTTTCAAGTAAATATCTGTGTGTAAAAAAAAAAAAAAAAGACAAATGATGAATTATGTGTATTGTAGTTTTATGTATTACAAGCTGGCATGATGATAGGAGGCTTAATGCAAGAAGAGTTTGATTTGATAGTAAGTTGTGTGAAGATCCACAAAATAATGGAAAATGCAAAGGGTGGAGATTGTTTGAAAATCATGGATCTTTCATAGCTTATCATGAATGCTACTAACATGAGACAGAGCATTGCGCATCTTATCTCACTATGCAATTGGAAGATAATTTGTGTCCATACAATGTGTTTGTGGAGTGCTGGTTTCTTGTTCAACTCAGCTCAATCTTTTCCTTTCTCTTTCTCTTTTTTCTCCAGATTTTAACATGTTAGGCTCATTTTTTTCTCCCATTTTCCACTTCCAACAAATCCTTTACAACATTCTGATTTGGCCACGCACCCTTTTTCTTGTTGCTCAAACACTGCCCACGTATACTCATATCATCATCAATCATCTCAGTCTTAACCCTTTAAACATGTTAACATGACCAAACTTTAAAGCAGTTTTTTCATGTTTATACCTTATCCACAAACAACATTCATCGATGTAATTCAACACAGCGTAAGAGATTCATTACAAAAATACAACATTCACATATATATCCAATTTTGAACAGTTCATTTTTACTTGTACATTTTTTTTTTCCTGCACAAACAAATTGATCATGCAGAGTGTATTCAAGGCTAGATTGAACTAAGAATCTTTATATCTCTACAACAAAATGAAAGATGGAAAAAAATAAAAAATAAAAAATAAATATTCATTATTTTGACTGGGGACAAATTGCTTTGGTCCCACTTTCTTAACATGTTGTGAATCCATGATTCTCCATGAGTCTAAGTTTGCAACTTCACGTAAATATCTTTCTCCTTGGGGTTATCTTCACTGGTAATCCATGTTTTGGCACAGGAAATGGACCATATTGTATTCCATCCTCTTTTCCCACAACTTCCCACCTAAATCAACCATCAAAATAACAACAAAATCTCTTTCACAACTTCAAAGTAATTTTGCCATTCAAAACACCATCTTTAATTTCAACATATACTGATGTAATGAATGAATGTTAACAGCTGCATTGTCCGAGACCATTCACAAAATCACATACCTTTCATGAAATTGACAAAGCCATCATGTCACAAATTAATGTGCAGGCATATATATATATTCCACAGTCTAACATTCTCTAAATGGTTAGTATTTAGATAGATTGTTTGGAATGAAAGAGCAAAATGGGTGAAGTGGGTGAAGGTCACATTCAAATTAATTAATGTGGGTAATGAGGACAAGGTTTGTGTAGGTGAAATTTTACATATAATGTGGTGTGTAATTGTGCAGAGACATGTGTGGTGTCAAGTAAAACTTGTTCTATTGAAATTTGACTGCATGCTAACAATTATGGACTTTGTCTGTGTTTGTCAGAGCTGCCACCAATAATATTCCACATGTCTTGTTGTCATTTGATCAACCCTAGCTAATTGCGTGGACTAATTTTATTGCCATTCATGCACATAATATTATATATAAATATACTCAAAACTTCACACTCAAAGCACACACTTATACACCCTAACTCCCTTCTTTTTCAGAAAGATCCCAAAACAAGTTATATATATATATATATATATATATATATATATATATATATATATATATATATATATATATATATATAT